>Ga0074195_1000055_pt1 | contig 291413 bp, 285 predicted proteins | sample EPASupsiteHSE623_FD_64525 | JGI IMG/M metagenome (GOLD analysis project Ga0074195, IMG submission 64525) | Bioremediated contaminated groundwater from EPA Superfund site, New Mexico - Sample HSE6-23 | ecosystem: Environmental > Aquatic > Deep subsurface > Groundwater > Contaminated ...
ACTGCCGGAGTGCGATAGTTCTTGGCCACAAACTTCCCGATATCGCTGGGGGGAGTTTTGACCAGAGGATCGTCTGCAGCAACCGGAGTAAATTCCCTCTCCTCAGCAACTGCTGTCCCAGGAAGCGCGCCCAGCAGCAATGTTCCCGCGACAAGCGCGGCAGCGAAGGCACGTGATAAGCGTAGATATTCCATGAAATGCTCCCTCTAAAATAAATAAAAAACAATTGCCAGCGATTGCGCCGAACTTCCACAAACTCCGGCATTTCCCCTAAGCCCAACAATCATCGAACTACCTGGGCAAATTACTTCGTTGCGTGTTACGAAAACCCTACGGCTTGTCTGACCATAGCAAGCAGTGCCATGCGCTAGCTCGTCTTTTCGGCGCGATCTTTCTCATCCGCCGTGTTCATGAAGAAATCCATGAAGTGCTTTGAGAATGTTTCTGGCTGTTCCACGTTCATCGAGTGTCCGACGCCGGGAACCACCATCAGTTGGCACATGGGCATGCGCTTGGTCATCTCTTCCATGTGTTCGCGCGGTATCCAGGAGTCGAGTTCGCCCCACAGGATCATCACAGGGTGCTTCATCAACTCTTGCTGGGCGCGCAAAGTAGCGTCCTTCCATTCCTTGGCCAGGTTGATCGGCGTGCCGAACCAGATTCCGTCGGATAGCGAGCGCGTTTTTTCCACCAGTTTCTCAAACAGCGCTTTCTGGGCTTCGGTCACCTTGGAAGTGAATGTCAGGGTGCCTTTCGCCATGGCTTCCGGGTCAAACAAGGTCGGCATGGCGGTAGCCATCACTGATTTCGCAAAATTCGGGTTGTCCTTCATCTGACCAAACAGCTTGAGATGTTCTTCGCCAAAGTCCATACCCATCGGCCCAATAGGATCGAGCACCAGCAATTTGCCAAACATGTCCGGCATCATGCGCATCATGTGCAGCGCGATAATGCCGCCGGTGGAATGGCCGCAGAGATGGCAGTACTTGATGCCCAGATTCTGGATCGCCGCGATCATGTCGCGCGCATGCTGGGTCATCGAGTAGTTGGTATAGTCCTTGTCGGGATCGGGCTTGTCCGAGTCGCCGCAGCCGCGCCATTCGATGGCGATGACGCGCAGGTTTTCCGGCAGGAGCGGCCACACCAGATCCATCCAGTCCTTGCAACCGAGATTGCCGTGGATGTAGATGACAGCCTTGTCTTTGTCTCCCTTGCCGTGCTCTTCGTAGTTTAGTTTTACATCGTTAGCTTCGACTTTTGCCATGTTTCCCTCCGTTGGCTAGTGAATTACACACAAATATTTTTGGCCTTCCCCTGGATCGCCAATTCCAAACATCATCAATACGTTATCGTCCAGATGATTGCGCCGACTTCGCCAGCATTACCAGCAACAACTTGGCAATCAGTTCGGGCGGCACAACCCCAGTCATCTCGATGTTTTTTGTGCCTAGATCGATTGAGCTAACCTCGATGCTCTTCCCCTTAATCTCGAATTGCCCGCCATAGACAGTTCCGCCGATTTCAACCTCGATAGCGCCGGTATGGCGATGGGCTTTCGGTTCGTCATGAATCTGCATGAACACCTGTTCTCCCTCAATATCAGGCAACAAAACGATTCACAGCCGTGCGCAGTGCCGATGAAAGCTGCTTCAGACTGCGTGCCGCGTGCGCCGTCTGTTTTACCGCTGTTGCGTTTTCGTCCGACAGACGAGTAATTTGATCGATACTTTTCGAGATTCCTGCGCTGGCGGAATTCTGTTCGGCCAGCGCCGTAGTGATGTCGTCGACGACCTTGACCACATGACGGGAACTCTCGCTGATCTTCTCCACCGACTCGCCCGCCTGTTTTGCCAGGACGACGCCATTGTTCGCTTGAGCAACACCGTTTTCCATGTTGGCAACAGCCTCTTGAGTCCCGGTCTGAATTATTGAAACCATTTGCGCGATGTCCGTCGTAGCCAGGCTGGTGCTTTCGGCCAGTTTGCGTACTTCGTCGGCGACAACGGCGAAGCCGCGTCCTTGCTCGCCGGCACGGGCGGCTTCGATGGCGGCGTTCAGCGCCAGCAAGTTGGTTTGGTCGGCGATTTCTCGGATGGTCTTGACGATGGAAGTAATTTGCTCGGATTGGCGCCCCAATTCTTCAATCTCAGTCGATGAAGAATTCACGGCGGTCGCAAGCTTGCTGATTTCAGTCGCTGTGTTGCCGATCACCGCCGTTCCCTCGCAGGCAAGCTCGCCTGCCTGGATCGAGGAAGCATGCGCCTCGAGCACGCTCTCCGAAACCCGTGCAATGCTGCCTGTCATCTGGCCCACCGATGTTGCAATATTCATGGCGGCTTCGCTCTGGACCAAGGCGCGCTTTTCCATATTTTCGGCGGACGTCAGCAAATCGGTGGTTGATTCCTCAAGCCGTTTGGCGGCCTGGAAGATTTCACCGACCATGTCGCGCAAGTGTTCCTGCATTTCCTTTACGTCGGCAAGCAGGCTGTCCTTATCTCCCTCCTGGCAGGCGATCTCGCCGTGAAGATCGCCGGCTGCAATACGCCGGGTTGCTTCCACCACCAACCGGGGTTCGCCGCCGAGCAGGCGAATCAGGCTGCGACGCAAGCAAAATAGCGGAATGGTTGAAATGGCGGCAATCAACACGCCCAATAGCAAGTAATACATCGCCCCTGTTCTAAATTGCCGCTCGACATCGTCCAGATAGATGCCGGTACCCACCACCCAGCCCCAAGGCGCGAAACCTTTCACGTAGGACAACTTCGCAACGGACTCGTCAAAGCCGGGCTTGGGCCACTGGTAATCGACGTAACCGGCGCCATTGTTGGCTGCCGTCCTTGCAAATTCGACAAACAGCAGCTTGCCGCGCGGATCTTTGGAGTTCGACAGGTCCGCGCCATCGAGTTCCGGCTTGATCGGGTGCATGACCATGCGGGGAGTCATGTCGTTTACCCAGAAATACTCGGCGCCGTCGTAGCGCATCCCCTTTAACGTATCAAGCGCCGTTCGCTGGGCATCCGCAGTCGACATGCGGCCATCGCGCGCCGCTTGCTCGTAACGGGCAATGATGCTGTGCGCAGTCTCGACCAGATTGCGGATTTTTTCCTGGCGGTCTGCGAACAACAACGACCTTTCGTTAAACAAGGCCCAGGAAAATTGGGCGATCAGGCAAACGATGGTTACCGCAATAATGGCGGTAAGTCTTTTGTTCAGTGAGTATTCATCGTGACGCATGTGCGTGTCCTTTGATCAAAATCACTACCGTCCCCTCCAATACCTCCAATAATCCGGATACCGCCATCCCCGCACAGGCGGGAATGGCGGTTTTTCGAGACAGCCTGCTGTCGTTTATGCGCAGACGAGGCCTAGAACTTGAACTTGCGCATCTGCATCTGGCCGTAATAGTCGATGCCCGATGCCGTGATGCGCACTTTCTTGGGCGCATCGGGATGCGCCGCGTATTCGGACTCATCCATTTCCACATAACCCTTGCGGTAGAGATACCAGAAATCCGGGCGCAGCACTGCCGCTTCCCTGCCCAGGCGCGCGCAAACATTAGTCGATGCGCTCCATTCGTCGCCCTTTTCTTCCCATATTTGGTACAGCGCCCAGACGATGCGTTCGCGCAGATCAAGGTGTTTATGCAGCGAGCTGAAATCGTTGGCGGCCTGGTCGGCGGAGTTTTCATCCTTGGCCTTGGCGGGGCGCAAGGGCGGTTCGCCCTGCATGAACAAATTGCGGCCCAGCGTGTTGTTCAGCACGCCGCCCGCCGCCGCCCACACCACCTGTATCGCCGCGGCCATATGCAAGGCGCCGACAATGGGATGGGTAACGTGGCTCAGCGAAGGATTGATGCCGGCGGCAATCTCCAGGATGAAGATCGCCACGAATTCAAGAAACACGATGGTAAGATTGAGGCTCACCGTCATGAAGCCGACCGTCATCCACATGGTGAAGGCCAGGAAGAATACATAGAGATAGACCTTGACCATCGGGTCGCTCTGGATGCCCATGCCCATTTGCATGCCGGAGATCAGCCATAGCGAACCGTAGAGCGTGAATGCAGTGGCCCCGAGCACGTTGTGGTTGATCAGGTCGACGATGCCGGCCCAGATTTGCAGAACGCCGCCTGCGACCAATACCCAAAGCCAGATGCGTGGGTCGCTCACCAGGGTCCAGCCCAGTTCCGCAGGGGCCAGCGCGGCACAGCCGAACGCAAGCCCCATGAGCCCGATCGGGGTGGGATTCCCCAGCAACTCTTCTTTTCTTACTGACATGACTTCCTCCGTAGTTGTGTAAATGAGGTTGTTTCTGCCACAGCCGTTTGTTATTACCGCTAGTTGCTACATAGACCAAGGATTCCACCAGATATATTCCAGCCGTCCATTTGGATGCATTCCTTCAGAACCTCTCTATGCGGGCATCGACAATGTCAGGATCAAGTCTCCTTTTCGCCACATGGAAGCCCAGCGAGGAACATTAACTGCTGCATCAAGCACAAGCCTTTCATCACTCGTGCCCAGCAGCTTCCGCGTCCCCAAGGGGATTCCCGGCCGCAGGGAGTGCAGAGCCTGCGGGGCATATCAAGTAATTCACTACGGCGCTTCGGAAAATACGGTGAAGCCGCAAATCTGGACTGCCTTGTCGGTCTATGTCCTCGACGATCAGATGCACCAATGCACATCCAACGATAGGGCATAGACTACCTTCACGGCAAACGATAAGATTTTTGTGTTAGGGATGAATTAGTTTCATCCGCTTGAGGGGGCAGGGAAGTCTCCCCCGGCTCAGCCGAGGAAACTCCCTTGGTAGTTTAGGCAGATGGCTGGTGTGGCCAATTATGAATCTTGACCTGATCCGCCAGGAAATCCCTGAACATCACCAAAGCGGGTCGCGTTGCTTTGGCTTCAGGAATGTTAAGGTAATAGCCCAGAGTAGGAAGTACCTCGTCGCTGAATTGTACGAGTTTTCCCTTGAGAAGGCTGGCTCTTGCAAAAGTGGTATCAAGCAGAACCAATCCCTTGCCAGCAAGAGCGGCAGAAACTACATCAGCGATGTTATCGCAAATCACTTCGTTCACTAGAGGTTCTATGTGTTGCTGACCCACGGCTCTCAGAAATCTCGGCCAGCCAGAGGGAACCTCCCGGTTACGCACCCAAGGATATTGTGCAATCAGCGAAAAATCTTCAATAGGTGCGGAATGACGCAGTAGGGAGGGCGCGGCAAAGATGGCAAGACTCATGCTCAGCATGCAGTAGGAATGCATGTTTGCCCAATAACCATTGCCAATCAGAATTGCCGCATCATGATTCAGCAATTCATTGGCAAGCTGAGGGAAAAGGTTGTCAGACAACAGTTTGATCTGTATGTGTATCTGTGGGTATTCGTGATGGAATGAATCAATCAGCGGTTTGGCCATAAAGTTGAAAAAGGCGCGAGGACAGAGCACTTTCAGGATGGTCTTCTTGCCGTGCTTACTAACATCGTCGCTGGTATTCTTGATGAGATCAAAAGCCAGGGAAGTAGAGTCGGATAAAGCTTGGCCCGCGCTTGTCAGGCTTACGTTGTGAGGATGGCGATCGAAGAGCTCGACCCCAAGTCGCTTTTCAAGCGAACGTATCTGATGGCTGATGGCAGTAGGCGTAACGCAAAGCTCATCCGCCGCAGCCTTAAAACTCAACAAACGCGCGGCTGACTCAAAGCAACGAAGTGCATTAAGTTGAAGAAGGACATTTGATGATGACATATTAATGGCCTAAAAGAGACAGGAAATCTAAATGCACATTTGCAAGTATCTCCGGGTTTGGTCGCCGAGGTCAACATACGTAGATAATGAGGCCTTGGGTTCATGAGCCAGATTTTCGAACCCAGTCAAAGCCATCCGGAAACGCTCGGCCTTCTCTTCGGCGCTTACCGCCAACGCGCATTGAATCAACTGCTGTTACACCCCGACAGCAGTTATCACGTGCGCGAACTGGCGAGGTTGATTGACGCCGCGCCCGGCACGCTGCACAAGGAATTGGCCAAACTGGCGGAAGCCGGCCTGCTACTGCGCGAGAAACAAGGGAATCAGGTGCGCTACCGCGCCAATCGCGAAAGCCCGGTTTTCGCGGAATTGGCCGGACTGTTTCGCAAGACCGGCGGCGTGGTCAGTGTGCTGGACGACGCCTTGCGCACGCTGCAACCCCTGCCCGAACTGGCGCTGGTCTTCGGCTCGCTGGCGCGGGCTGAGGAAAGCACCCGCAGCGACGTGGATTTGCTGCTGATCGCGGATTGCAGCTTCGGCGATGCCGTCAAGGCGCTCTACCCGGCGCAGCAGAGCCTGCAACGCGAAATCAATCCGGCAATTTTCACCGCAGCCGAGTTCGCCCGGCGCATCGGCGACAAGGAAGCCTTCCTCCTTAACATTATCGATAGCCCAAAACTCTTCGTCATCGGAACCGAACATGACCTTGGAAAACTTGCTGGCCATTCATCGCCTGCAACCCTTTGAAGCCCCGCCGGATGGTGTGCAGCGGCTGCTGGCCTCGGCTGGACGCAACCTGAACGACGCACGTCTGGCCGAGCTGAGCGCGGACAACCGTTTCGACGCCGCCTACAAGGCCATCATGCAGTGCGCCATGATCGGCCTGTTGGCCAATGGCTACCGCACCGTGACCAGCCAGTCCGGCCACCACCAGACCGCTTAAGCCCTGCCCAAAACCCTGGGATTGGCGCAGGACACCGTGATCGTCCTCGACGCCCTGCGCAAGCAACGCAACCTCAACGACTACGAAGGCGGCCCCGTCACCGACGCGGCAGTCACCGAATGCCTAGCCCAGGCCGAAGCGCTGCTCGCCCACACCCGGCAATGGCTGGCCGGCCATCGCCCTGACTTGCTCGCCGTAACGCAATAGTTCTTAACGGGTCGGACTAAATTTTTTTGCATGCGACATCCCATAATATAAATGACACTGACCCCGTAGCATTCCGCTGACCCCGTAGCATTTCGGGAAAAGCACTCCCGTCCGACATTGCTTGCTGCCCTTGCTATGGCGCGAAGACCTAAGTTACTTGTGATGAATTGGTTAACTCTGCCGCTTTTTGCATGCAGCAAGATCAAGACTCGTTCGGAATAGTCTCGCATTTGCGCATCAACGATGATTGTGCATCCAGACACCGGATTCCAGGATACTCCTTCCTCCAATAACAGTTAAACGTGCAAAACCATACTTGACATTACGGCATTCATGCAAGACAATTCTTACATTATGCTATTCATACGAAGACGATAGGCCATGCATGAATCAGCGATCAATCCTTAAAGAAGCTTCTTTGCTTCGCATTCTCGAGGCGGGTGCGGCACGATTGCGCGAGGAAGGCACCTCCGGCGCAGGGATCGTTCCCGTTATGCATGACGCAGGGCTGACTTCCGGCGCCTTTTACTCCCACTTTGCCAACAAAGACGAACTCGTTGTGGCCGCATTCCAACACGCGCTGACGAAAACACGTCCACGCTGGATAGGGCGTTCAAGGAAGGAATCGTGGGCACAAAGGCTCTTGAGACTTGCGAATCGCTATCTAACTACGGTGCACCGTGACGATTTAGCCGAAAGTTGCGCCTTTGCTGCGTTGGCATCCGACGCAGCAAGAGCGAATCCCGAGTTTCGCCGTGCGTATGAGGAGGAACTCTCTAAGTCGCTTAAGGCCATATGTGACGTTCCCGAAGGAGGAGTCAGCGTCGATCCTGAACGGTTCGATCAAGCCATCGTGTTTATGGCTTTGTGCGTTGGCGGGATTTCTCTCGCCAGGGCAGTGGATGGAGAAGCGTTTTCAAACCGAATCCTTACCTTATGCCGCAACGCCGCCGCTCGCATAGCCGCATTGGACAACCACCCCACAGCTTCTAACGACCACGATTCAGATCAAGCCCCATCTATGGAGGAACCCATGGAAAACCCACCCAAGCTCGACCAATTTCCGTTAAAGACTTACGAAAAGTTGCGTTATGCAGATACGGACCGTCAAGGACACGTCAACAATGCTGTGTTTTCTAGCATGCTTGAAACAGGCCGCGTCGAGGTTCTCTACGACCCCGGCAAGCCCCTGGCAAGCGCCGATTGCTCCTTTGTGATCGCAAGCCTTACGCTTAACTTTCGTTCTGAAATTACTTGGCCGGGGCAAGTCGAGATTGGCACGAGAGTTTCCAATATCGGCCGAAGTTCAGTAAACCTCGAACAGGCGCTGTTTCAGAATGACTGCTGCGTAGCAACTGCGAACACCGTTATCGTCCAAATGAACAATGCCACCCGGCTCTCTCAGCCGTTCAGCGAAACCGCTGCCGCGCAACTCGCTAGCCTGATGCACTCTGACCCGGCTATGGCTGCGGCCTGATTCAACAAGGAGAATTATCGTGACCAGCGTCTTAATCACCCATGTAAAACAGTATGTAGGCCCCGGCGCTCTGCCCATCCTTCTTCGCGAAGGAAACCATCTCCTGTGTCACGATATAAGCTTTACCGATGCGGGAATCGCCCGCGCTTTTGAAGAAGCGCACCCTGGCACGGTTGCGCTTTGGGGCCAAACTGCAGAAGACCTCGTCGTCGAATTGCAGCAACGCCATGTCGAAATCGACGCAGTTGTCTCTAACGATGTCTTTCCCAATACTCCGCGTCCCATCGAGGACGTCTCAATGGAAACGCTACGCGATAGTTTTGAGGCACTATTGGTGTTTCCGTTCCGGCTGACGCAATTATTGCTGCCCGCCATGAAACGAGAGAGAAAAGGACGCTTCGTTTTTGTGACATCGGCCCGTTATCTACAGCCCGAGCCGGGGTTTTCCGTTGCCACTTCCATTCGAGCGGGAACCACAGCATTTGCGCTGGCGTTGGCAAAGGAAGCGGCTCCCTTCGGCATCCAGGTCAACGTGCTGGCGCCCAACTATCTCTACAGCGAAGCTTATTATCCCAGGGCGCGTTTTATCGATGATCCAGCAGGGCGCAAGCAGATTGCCGACAAGGTGCCCATGGGGCGTCTTGGCGAACCGGAAGAAGTTGGCGAACTTATTGCATTCCTGGTATCCGGCCGCGCATCGTTCGTAACAGGGCAAGTCATCAATTTCACGGGTGGTTGGCCGTGAGTTTCTTGGGAAATTAAGCCCAAGAGGTGCGGTGCGCATTTATAGACTCGACTACAATTTTGTTATCAGGATGAATGATGAACGACAAGAACACTCTGACGGCGCCCTGTGGGTTGGACTGTTTCAACTGCGAACTTCACGAGAGCAATTTGACAAATGAACTTGCCGAAATAGTTCATGCCAAGTTGGGTGTCCAAAAGGAGGAAATTGCTTGCAAAGGGTGTCGCCAGCAAGATGGAAAACATTTCCATTTACCCGCAGAGGGATGTGCAACCTTGGATTGCGTCAAAGCCAAAGACGTAGCGTTTTGCTGTGACTGCACCGATTTCCCCTGCGTATTTCTCGCGCCAACGGCTGACAAGGCTACCCAGTACCCTCACAACATGAAAGTTTTCAATCTCTGCCGGATCAAGAAGGTTGGACTTGAACGCTGGATAGAGGAAGAAGCTGGGCAAATACGGAAGAAATACTTTACCGGAAAATTTATTGTCGGGAAGGGGCAAGCGGATTAATAGGCATCCGTGAATCTGTAAGAAAATTCGACCGAATCAAACGCGAAATAGGTGCATCCAGAGCAGTACCCAGTTCACCGCTGCCGCCCCTCCCAGGTCTTCAGCAAGCGCTTTACCGACACCGGCGTCGGCGTGCGCAGTTCCTGAGCAAAGAGGGCGACGCGCAGTTCTTCCAGCAGCCAGCGGAATTCGTCGAGGAAGGGATCGCCGACGCCGGACTTGCGGCGGGCGTCGCGTTCGCGCTCGAAGGGTTTGGCCAGCGCTTGCCATTCGGCCAAGAGGCGCGCATCCCGAGCCGGGTCGGCGCGGAGCTTGTCCAGGCGCAGGGCTGCGGCCTTGAAATAACGCAGGAAATGCTGCATGCGCTCGAAAGGCGCGGCAAGGATGAAGTCCTTGCTCACGAGTCCGGCGCATTGCGCGGCGATGTCGGTGGCGGCGGCGGGAAAGGCCTTGGCCATTCCCGCCAGTTTCTTCTGCAATGCGGTGTGTTCGGCCAGGATGCTGCCTGCCATCCGCGCCAGTTCCTGGGCGATCAGGGGAATGCGCGAACGCGCCTGTTCCTTGCGCGTCTCGAATTCGTCGGCGGTTACTGGCAACGGGGCCATCATACAACTGCGCTCCAACGTTGCCACGACGAGTTGCTCGCGCAATTCCTGTTCGGTTCCGAGCGACATGAATTGCAGCGCCATGTCGCGCAGTCCCGGCAGGTTCTTTTCCACATACTTGATCTGCTCGCGCAGCCCCAGCGCGAACAGCCGCCGCAACCCGGCGCGGTGCTTCGCTACCGCCTTGTCCGGCGTGTCGAAGACTCGTAGGGCGACGCTGTCGCCTTCATCCACCAGGGCAGGGAAGCCGACTACATTCCTGCCGCCAACATTTACCTCCAGCAGTTCCGGCAGGTCGCCGAACGTCCAGCCGAGCAGTCCAGTCATCTCGCCTTCCTGATCCGCCTGAACTTCAGCGCGGGCGAAGCTCTGCTCGACGCGGGCGCCGTATTGGCCTCGCAGTTCCACCAGGGAACGCGACAGGGCAAGCGTGCCGCCATGCTCGTCGAGCAGGCGGAAATTCATCGACAGGTGCGGCTTGAGTTCGCCCGGACGGAACGCGTCCAGCGGCAACTTCATTTGCAGCTTCTCTTCGATGGCACGAGTGAGCGCTCGCACGAGAGGTTCTTCCAGGTCATGCCCGGCCTCCGTAAACTCGGCGGCAAAGGCGTCGAGCGGCATCAGGCGATGACGGTATTTCTGCGGCAGCGTCTTCAGGAGTTGCCGCAGCTTCTCTTCCAGCAGCCCCGGCACCAGCCACTCGCAACGATTGGCCGAGATCTGGTTGAGGCTGGGCAGCGGTAACGACAGCGTCACGCCGTCGTCCGCCGCGCCGGGGTCGTGATGGTAGGCGAGCTTCAGCCGCTGACCATGAAATTCGAGATGATGCGGAAAGGCGTCGGTAGTGATGCCCGCCGCCTCGTGGCGCATCAACTGCTCGCGTTCGAGGAACAGCAGCTTCGGTTCCTTGGCCTCGGCCTGCTTGCGCCAATGCTCGAAAGCCGCCAGAGTCGTGACGTTTTCCGGAATCAGCGCATCGTAGAAGGCAACAATCAGCTCGTCGTCCACCAGCACGTCGGGACGGCGCGACTTGTGTTCCAGCGCCTCGATGTCGGTGATCAGCTTGCGGTTGTGCTGGAAGAACTTGGCGCGGCGACTAAAATCTTCATGCACCTCGCCCTCGACCAAAGCGCCCCTGATGAACAACTCCCGCGCCAGCTTGATGTTGGCCGGGCTGTCCTTGGGGCCGCCAAACAGCACGCGCCGCTTGGCGTACAACAGCAGGCCGTGCAGGGTGGCGCGTTCCCAGGCCGTCACCTGGCCGCTGCTCTTCTCCCAATGCGGCTCGTAAACATTCCGCCGGACGAGGTGAGCGCCTACACTCTCCAGCCATTCCGGCTCAATCTTTGCCACGCAGCGAGCGAACAGGCGCGAGGTTTCGACGATTTCCGAGGCCACGATCCAGCGCCCGGCCTTCTTGACCAGGCTGGAACCGGGGTGGATGAAGAACTTGATGCCGCGCGCCCCTTGATAATGCGCATCCTCGTCGCTCTTCAGGCCAAGATTGCCGAGCAGCCCCGCCAGCAACGACTGATGGATGGCCTCGTAGGAGGAGGGCAATTCGTTTTGCTTCCAGCCGTGTTCGGCGCACAGCGCATGCAACTGGCCGTGGATGTCGCGCCATTCGCGCATACGCAGCCAAGAAATGAAGTTCTGGCGACACCAGGCGCGTTGCTTGGCGCTCGATTCGTGAGTCCACACTTCGTCGGCAGCCCGCCACAGCTTGAGCCAGGAAAGGAATTCCGACTTGTCGTCCTTCCACTTGGCGTGTGCCTGGTCGGCGCTGCCCGAACGTTCCGCCGGACGTTCGCGCGGGTCGGGCACCGACAGCGCGGCGGCGATGATCAGCATCTCCGTCAACGCCCGCTGATCGCGCGCGGCGAGAATCATGCGGCCGATCTTTGGGTCTAGCGGCAACTTGGACAACTCCTGTCCAATTTTCGTCAGCTCGCGCTGTTCGTCGACCGCGCCGAGTTCAGCCAGCAACTGGTAACCGTCGACAATCATCTTCGATTGCGGCGGCTGGAGGAAGGGGAAATCCTCGACCTCGCCCAGGTTCAGCGCCTTCATGCGCAGGATCACCCCGGCCAGCGAGGAACGCAGAATTTCGGGGTCGGTGTACGGCGGCCGCTTGGCGAAGTCGTCTTCGGCGTAGAGGCGGAAGCAGATGCCGCTCATCACGCGCCCGCAACGCCCGGCGCGCTGGTTGGCCGCCGCCTGAGCTATCGGCTCGACCTGCAACTGCTCCACCTTATTGCGATGCGAATAGCGCTTGAGCCGCGCCAAGCCGGTATCGACCACGTAGCGGATACCTGGCACGGTGAGCGAGGTCTCGGCGACATTGGTTGCCAGCACCACGCGCCGCCCCTGATGCGGCTGGAAGACGCGGTTCTGCTCCTGCGCCGATTGACGCGCGTAAAGAGGAAGGATTTCAGTGCCGGGGGGGTGATGCTTGCGCAGTTCCTCCGCCGCCTCGCGGATCTCGCGCTCGCCCGGCAGGAACACCAGCACGTCGCCGGGGCCGACGCGATGCGCCTCGGATACGGCATCGGAGATGGCTTCGTTCAGGTCGCGTTCTTGCGCTTTCTCAATCCGCCCTTGCGTATTCGCCGAATGCCCCTCTCCTCCTGCCCCTTTCCCCGCTTGCGGGGAGAGGGGGGAATCTGTCGGCCGCCAGCGCATTTCGATAGGATAAAGCCGCCCCGACACCTCAATCACCGGCGCATCGTCAAAATGCTTCGAAAAACGCTCCGCATCCAACGTTGCCGAAGTGATGATGACTTTCAAATCCGGCCGTCGCGGCAGCAACTGCTTGATGAATCCCAGCAGGAAGTCGATGTTCAGGCTACGCTCGTGCGCCTCGTCGATGATCAGGGTGTCGTAGGCCTTGAGGCGCGGGTCGCCCTGCGTTTCCGCCAACAGGATGCCGTCGGTCATCAGCTTGATGTAGGTCTCGGGCGAAACACGGTCGGTAAAACGAATCTTGAAGCCGACATAGCGGCCCAGCTCAGATTTCAGTTCCTGCGCGATGCGCGAGGCGGTGGCGCGAGCGGCGATGCGGCGCGGCTGGGTGTGGCCGATCAGACCATTACAGCCACGGCCGAGCTCGAGGCAAATCTTTGGCAATTGCGTCGTCTTGCCGGAGCCGGTCTCGCCGCAGACGATGATCACCTGATGCGCGGCAATCGCCTCGGCAATCTCGGCGCGGCGCAGGTTGATCGGCAGCGCCTCATCGTAGGAGATGGCCGGACGCGCCGCCAGTCTTTGGGTAATGAGCGCCTCCTGCCCGATCTTCGTCCGCGGGGATTTATGACCGACGGATAGTCCGGTCCGTTTATCGCCAAAGGGCTTGACTGGATTCATCTGCGTTGCCACGATTTTACATGGGCGCGATTTTACAAGCTTCGGCACAGCTATCGCCCGAAAACATGGTCAATAAAAGGAATACTTGAAGCCGCCAGAGCGCAGTGGTACTTTTCGTCCATAGCGCTTTGCTATTCCCTGCCGCCTGGGAGCACGAGTCTTATGGTACACACCCGCATGGTTCGCCATTTCCGCCAGATATTGCTCTGGCCTTTGCAGCTAATGCCGCTGGCGGCAGGCAGGTCGGCCGGTCCGCATTGGAAGCTCTTGGAACAGGGTGAAGGAAAAACCATCTGGCGGCGCGTCGAAGACAAGTTCGCGCTCGATATTGCCGACCCCAGCGTTTTTCAGGAACGCCATTACAAGGAATTCATCACCTTCCTGCCGCATGTGCAGCGCTTCATTTATGGCGAATATCGCAGCTCGCACAGAATAGCGGCCGATCCTCCCGGCGAATCGGCGCTGAAGCTATTCCGTCGTGACGATATTGCCACCCTGCGACTTACCCTGCACGAGGGAGATGAACCCATCGTGCTTTCTGTGAAGTACGTCGATTTATGTTTTTTCGAAGACACCGACGTGGTGATTCTTCGGGTAGAAATATTCGCCGACAATCTGCCATATCTTGTCGCGCGCGACCTGCTTTACCGCCTGGGGCGTTCCTATCCGACCGAGTGGGACGAATCCGGGCAGGGTGTACACAATACCTATCGCACCGAATGGCTGGCTGCCGACGGCAGCGTGCTCGCGACTTCGGATTCGAGCAACCGCGACAAATTTCTTTCTTTCACTCGCAAGCACCGGACATCTGGCCTTTCTTCCCATTGGGACTATTTGTTGCGTCCGCTCGCGCTCGACTCCTCCGACGAGAATGGCGCCATCCGCTATCGCCAGATCGAATACCACCGCATGCCGGTAATGGGCCTGCTCGCCATGGACAGCCCGCGCTCGCTCAATCGCGAGGACTGGATTCGTCTCGGCCTGATCGCCACCCGTCATCCTGACGAAGCCCTGCCGGAATACGACCTGGAGGTTTCCGGATTCAAGGTCCGCTATTGTTACGATCGTTACTGGACCGACACCGACGCCGGGCCGAATACCCGCTTCCTTTGTTCCGGGCGAGGCCTCCTGATAGTCGGCGATGCCAGCTCAGAGTATTTCCTCGACAATAATCGCGGCATGCTTTCCCAGTTCCGCCACCAGTATTCAATGATGTTCCTTATCGCCCATTTTCACCGGGCTTCGCTGCTGCTGTTTTCCGACCACCTGGTAGATGCCATCCACGATCTTAATATCCGGGAAGCCAATTCTGTCGAACGCTTCCGGCGCCGCATTCATCACAGCTTGGCATCCTTCCTGCGGTTCACGCACCGCTACTGGTTCTACGAGCTCTCCGAGCGTCCTCATGTGCAGTCGCTGTATCGCATGTGCACCAAACACCTCGACAACGAGGCCATGTTCGCCGAGATCAAGGAAGAACTCCGGGACATGAGCCAATATCTCGATAGTGATTCGCAACGGCGGCAGTCGGCAACGGTTATGCGCCTGACGGTGGTAACCACTTTCAGCCTGATCGGCACAGTAGCGACTGGCTTTATGGGCATGAACATCATCGCCGAGGCGGACGCGCCCATGTTGACGCGCTGGGCCTACTTTTTCGCCACCGTGACAGGCGCAACCCTGCTAACCCTGCTGATGGTCTTCAAGTCGGAGCCGCTTTCGAAAACCATGGATGTGCTCGCCAACGAGAAAGTCTCTTGGGGAACCAAGCTTGCGGCTTTGTGCGGGATATCCCCAGGAAAAACCAAAACCTGAATCTCGTCTGGGCTACCCGGACTACCACCATAAGAGTGGAAACCGCATTTCGCGTAAAATAGCGTTTTGCTGCGATGCACCTAATCCACGTCTGCCTGCCCATGTCTTCCGACGCCAAAAACCTCACTCCTCTCGCCGCTAATTTCATCCGCAATATCGTCGAGGCCGATCTCGCCGCTGGCAAGTACGTCGCCCGCCACTGGGCCGGGCGACCTGGCCCGGCCCAGGCGCATGCTGCCGGGCCGCTCGACCCGGCGAAAATGCGCTGTCGCTTTCCGCCCGAACCGAACGGCCATCTGCACTACGGCCACGCTAAGAGCATCTGCCTCAATTTCGGCCTGGCGCGTGACTTCGGCGGCGTCTGCCACTTGCGCTTCGACGACACCAATCCGACCAAGGAAGAGCAGGAATATGTCGATGCCATCATCGAGGCGGTCAAGTGGCTCGGCTTCGACTGGGGCGAAAACCAGTATTTTGCTTCCGACTATTTCGACTGGCTCTACGAATTCGCCGAAGCCTTCATCAAAGCTGGGCTGGCGTATGTGGATGACCTCAACGCCGAGCAGATGCGCGAGTATCGCGGCACGCTGACCCAGCCGGGCAGAAATTCTCCTAACCGCGATAACTCGGTGGAAAAGAATCTCGACCTGTTCCGCCGCATGAAGGCGGGAGAGTTTCAGGACGGCGCCTATGTGCTGCGGCTGAAGATCGACATGGCCTCGCCTAACATCAATCTGCGCGACCCGATCGCCTACCGCATCCGCCACGCCTATCATCACCGCACGGGCGACAAATGGTGCATCTACCCGATGTACGACTACACTCACGGCATTTCCGATGCGCTGGAAAACATCACGCATTCCGTGTGCACGCTGGAGTTCGAAGATCATCGCCCGCTCTACGACTGGATCAACGAGAAGCTCGGCGAACTGGGTCTGCTGAACCTGCCGCTGCCGCGCCAGTACGAGTTTTCACGCCTCAATCTGACTTATGTAGTGCTGTCAAAACGCAAGCTGATCCAGCTCGTCGAGGAAAAACACACCGATGGCTGGGACGATCCGCGCATGCCTACGCTGCTCGGCGCGCGGCGGCGCGGCTTTACGCCTGAGGGTTTCCACCTGTTCGCCGAGCGTATCGGCGTCTCCAAGGCCGATTCGTGGATCGACATGAGCGTGCTCGAAGACTGCATGCGCGAGGATCTGAACGAACGCGCGGAGCGCCGCATCGCCGTGCTCGATCCGCTCAAGCTAATCATCGACAACTACCCGGAAGACCAGGAAGAAACCTGCTACGCGCCCAACCATCCGCTCAAGGCGGAACTAGGCAAGCGCGAGATGCCCTTCTCGAAAGAACTCTGGATCGAGCGCGAAGACTTCATGGAAACGCCAATCAAGGGTTACCATCGGCTCTATCCCGGCAATATGGCGCGGCTGCGCTATGGTTTCGTGATCAAGTGCGTCGGCTGCGACAAGGATGAAGCAGGCAAGGTAACAGCCGTGCATTGCGAGTACCTGCCGGACTCCAAGTCAGGCACGCCGGGATCGGACAACTACAAGGTCAAGGGCAACCTGCACTGGGTCAGCGCAAAACACGCCTACCAGGCCGAGGCGCGCCTCTACGACCGGCTTTTCGCCTATGCCTATCCCGGCAACCGCAGGGAAGGCGATGCCGAAGGCGTCGAGCGCGACTATCTCGATGACATCAACCCGAACAGCAAGCGAATAATTACCGCCTGTCTGGAACCGGCGTTAAGGGCAGCCAAGGCGGAAGAACATTTCCAGTTCGAACGCCACGGCTATTTCGTCGCCGACCGGCTGGATTCGCGGGAAGGTGCGCCGGTATTCAATCGCACGGTAACGCTGAAGGATTCATGGGGCAAAGCTGGCTGATTGCAAACCAGCACCTCATGGCGCACTGGTATTAACCGAATAATTAAGTCATCATATATGTTGCATCCGGTCCTGGAGTTGGCCTGACCAACTGGCAAAACAAGCAAGTGAGCTTAACTTTGAAAGGAGATGGTATGACTGCCAAGAAAAACCCGCCGCCCATACTTGACGATGATGACCTCGCCGAACAACTTCTGAAAAGGGTCCACGGCGAAGGCAGAACCATGCCACCCAGAAATACAGGAAAGGAATTGGAGAAAGACGACACCGATCATGAACCGGTTCCTCGGGTCAAGATCAATCTGCAACCGGAAGACCACAATCTGCCGCAAAAGGGGGTCAAGAAAAAAGGAGGGTAAAACTATTCCTGGTAGTTCAGTATCCTTCGCGGTAATTTTCTGCCCCACCAAATACTGCCCTGCTGGTCTATCGAGGCCGGCAGGGCAGTAGCGCATTAACCTGTAATATTTCCGGCATTATGGGACTGTAGCCCCAAGAAGTCATTAACCTAACGGAATAAATGGCATAGAATTTTCCGGCGTATAGCCATCCCTGCGCGAAGCCTGGCCTTGGGCCATCGGGATGGAGAATCGAAGGAAGGATGCCATGGAAACCCAGACAGAAAGCCGTTCTACAGCACCCCAGGACGAAACCGGCGATGCCGCCCTGCTTGCCAAGAAAGCCCCGATCGGAATCCGCCTGCTGGACATGGATGATCAGGTCAGCCGGATGCGTCGGGAACTCGCGGCGATCACCGAAACACTCAAGGTGTTCGGCGTCTTCGAGCCGGAACCGCCAAAGCTCCCAGCAAAGGCGGCAAAGCGCAGAAGCCGGGAAGGACGGGAAGGCTTTCGCCGTGGCGAACTCTGCTGCCGCGTCCTGGAGAAGATCAGAGAATCAAAGGAACCGGCTGCGCCATCGGATATAGGCCGCACCATCATGCGCGAATGCCTGCTTGATGTCGGCGACGAAAAGCTCTACTTTACTTTCCAGCATAAGGTAATGAACGTCATTCGCCGCCAATGGCAGCGCGGCGTGCTGAAACGAGTCGGCGGAGACGACAACTATCCCTTCCGCTGGAAGATCGCCAATCCTTAATGAAGCGGGCTGCTGGTGTAGCCGCGCCAGCCAGATCGGCCAGGAGCCATGCTCAAGACCACGACATTGCGCATCAGGCCAGCGTTGTCTTCGCGACGATGATCTTCCCGCCAGGCCATTTCCGTCGCGTAATGCCCCAGGTACTTGCCGCTAATGCGGTGATGAATGCCGCGCTCGGAACGGCGCAGCCGCGAGAAATAGCTTTCCGCCCAATTCGTGCAAGCGCCATCGTGACTGTACGCCTCCTGGTGATTGATGCGCTTTACCGCGTAACGCGCATGGAAAATATCGTAGACGGCGGCTTCATCAGCATGGATAGTGCCGCCCTTGAGTACCCTGCGGCCAATTATCGGAACCATGGCCGCTTCATCCGGCACTACGGTAATCAGAGTGCGGCCATTGAGCTCGCGGATCACGCCGACGACGCTACGTTTGCCGTTGCGATGCTCAAACAAACGGCGATCTACCCGATCCGATTTATGGTTCCTGGGCCGGACGTGTCCGCCAAAGTAAGCGCCATCCACTTCGACATGCGTTTCCTCGCCGCCGACTTGATGCTCACACGTTTCAGAACCCAGGCACTCGCGCAGCTTGTGCAGCAGGACGTAAGCCGATTTGTAGTCGCAACCCAATTCCCGCGATAGTTGCAGCGCGGCCAGTCCCTTGACCGCATTCACGAACTTGAAGATCGCCAGCAGGATGTCACGGAAGAACATCTTGCGGTCAGCGAATGCGGTGCCGGAAGTCACTGAGAAGTCGTAGCTGCACGACTTGCAACGCCATTTCCGACGAACTTGCAGGTGGTAGCAGTTCGCAACCGCAACGCGGACAGACGGCCTCGCCGCCGGTCGAAGCCCAACGCAGTTCCTTGAACACGTCCCGCGCTTCGTCTTCGCTCAGGCGGGCTACCTTCGTTTCGGACAGGGTACGGCAGGCGAGAGAGAGGAGGAAATGTTGGGCCATGGCAAACCCCGTAATGTCATTAATCTATGTATTAAATACATAGTCACCAATCTATGAATTGTCAACATTAAAATACATTGTTTTGTGATTATTAGACATTGAAGAATGTTTTGACTTAATTATTGTATGACCTATACTCATAAGGTATGATGCGACCTATGACCTACGATGAGTTTTTGCGCCAGATCGGCAAGGCCGGTTTGACTATTCGCCAATTCGCGGAATTGACGAAGATGAACCGCATTTCTCTCTCGAACAACAAGAAAAAAGGTCATGTACCCTCCCACTTGGCTGTTATTTCTGTGCTGCTCGGGGAGATGGCGGAACGCAAGATTGATTTCCATGCAGCGCTGTCGGGAATTGACATCATTCCCAAGAAACCACGCGGGGCGGGTATGAATGGCCGTTTCGGCGGCGACAGGCAACCCGATTTATTTTGATTGCAAAGGGATCGCAATGGACGGAATGACTGAGCTTGTGTCCTATGATTGCCGCGTTCCTAGCAGCGCACAGTATGCTGCTGCGCATGAGAAACCCAAACGCAAATCCAAAGCCGAACTGCCAGGTTTCCACGAGTTCTTCGCTGGCAGCGGCTTGGTGGCGTATGCGCTCAAGTCATACTTTAAGGCAATTTGGGCGAATGACATTTGCGAGAAGAAGGCCGCTGTTTATCGCGCTAATCATGGAAGGAAGCATTTTCATCATGGCTCTATCGCCGATGTAAAAGGCAGCGACCTGCCATATGCCGCGCTTTCCTGGGCGAGCTTTCCATGCCAAGACTTATCCCTAGCTGGACTTATTGCGGGTATTGACGGGGATCGTAGCGGCCTTGTGTGGGAATGGCTTCGAATCACTGATGAAATGCCCAACCGTCCTCCGCTGTTGGTGGCGGAAAATGTCACTGGGCTTATCTCCACTGATGGCGGCATTCACTATCGCGCCTTGCATAAAGCTCTACAGATCAGAGGTTATACCGTTGGAGCCGTCATGCTGGATGCGGTTCATTGGGTTCCTCAGTCTCGGCAAAGGGTGTTCGTGATTGCAGTTAGGAAGGGGGGTCGCATTCCTGACAGGTTGATTGATGTCGGCCCGAATTGGCTGCATCCTGCCGCCATGATTAAGGCGGCTGAAGGTCTAAATGATTGGGTGTGGTGGAAAATGCCCAAGCCATCCAAACGGAAAAACTCGTTAGCGGATGTGGTTGAATGGAATGCCACCTGCGATCTGCCTGCCGATTCGGCGCAAAAAATAAACATGATCTCCATCAACCATCGGGAGCGTCTGCACAACGAGGCTGTCACGGTTGCACCTGGCTATAACCGCACTCGAAAAAACGGCCCCGTTCTCGAATTGCGTTTTGACGGCGTAGCTGGCTGCTTGCGGACGGCAGAGGGTGGTAGCAGTCGCCAAGTCATTGTTCTGAAGCGCGACGGTCATATAGACACCCGCCTTCTTACCGTGCGCGAGACTGCGCGGCTAATGGGGGCACCAGAGTCCTATAAAATACCAGGATCATACAATGACGGCTATACGGCGATGGGCGATGCAGTAGCGGTTCCTGTTGCTCGTTATCTTGCGCGGCATCTATTATCGAAGTTGGCTATTCTGAGTTAATGCACTCTGCTAGACTAGATGGTGTTTCCAAGAGACCCGATGGAACGCCATGCCAAAGAAATCAACTATCACATCAAAACCTGACTTGTTTGAGGCCGCGTTGCCGTCCGATGCAGAAGTAGAACTGCCATTTGAGACAAAAGAATTACGCAGCGCCCTTGTTAAGTTCCTCGATACATCCGTTGCCGACCCTACTCTTGGTTCCATCAAGCTGGGGCATTATCGCTGGGGCGTGTACGCTTTTTTCGACTACGATGGCGAACCTATTTATGTCGGACAAACGAAAGAAACTTTACGCACTCGAATTCGCCGCCATCTGACTAATCAACGTACTGATGCTGTGGCAATGAACGTGCTTGATCCGTTCGAGGTATGCTCAATCGCTGTATGGCCGCTAGCACAATTTCAGGACACTGAAAGCAAGGACAAAAATGCGAAGCAATATCTCGATGCGCTGGAATACGCGGTCTTTCAGAAATTGCTTGAGGAATCGCAATTTCAGGCTGTTCTAAATGAAAAAGACCCTCCACCCCCTAAAGTGAAAATCGTCGTTCCTCAATCTCACAAGGCGGTAATTGTTGCGCCGACAGTCAGTTCGCTCAGGGATCACCCCGATTTGAGAATTGCACGTCGAGCTATGACGCTTTCGCGACTTGCCCAGGTAATTTGCGAACGAAAAGTTGGTGGAGGTCTAAGGAAGGTGCTACTTACGCAAGCGAAACGCCTTCAATGGTTGGCGCAACGACGCTACGATTACACGGCCAACACCGTAGGGGAAGATGAGGACTAAGGCTGCGCTTGCAGCGCCGACACGCAAAGTCTGCGGTGCGGAGTTCCATCACTAGCGGCTGGTTCAATTTGACAACATTTCGTTGCCGATTTAGGTTTCATAAGCCAACTCTCAACCCGTCGAGTTGCTTCGTCGCGCATTTTGACATCGAGTGCGCATTCCCACATGATTAAAATTCTCCATCCGTCAGCAAGTAGCGCAGCATAATTCGCTCTGTCACGTTCTTGGTTTCTCTTGATCTTTGCCTGCCAGTAGGAGGCATTGTCAGATGGCAATCTTGATCGGCGGCAACCGTGCCAATGCCAGAAGCAGCCGTTGATGAAGATAATGGCCTTGTGTTTTTGGAGAACCAAATCAGGTTTTCCTGGAAGTCCTCGGACATGTAAGCGATACCGGAAACCCCGCGCGAACAGAGCCTTTCGCAACACCATCTCTGGAGCGCTGTTCTTGCCCCGAACCCGGCTCATGATCCGGCTTCGCGTTGCCTTGTCGACGGTATCGGTCATGCATAATCATATCGCCATAGCAGCTTCGCGAGGTTGGCGATTTAATTCGGGAAACGTGACATTTGCTAACTTATTGTTTTCCTTGGCTTTGGGCTACAGACCCATAATGCCGAATATTTCTCCTCCAGCCTGTTGATAAGTCATCGGCGCTTACTCAGGGCCGCCGAATGCCAGTCCGCTTTCAACAGAGTAACAAACTATTAGCTATCATGCACTTATAGTTAGGCATTAGTCTTTCTGGGGGAACCCTCTTCTGGATTGGCACTCTAACCGATAGAGTGCTAAAATATGCATCAAGGAGGACATCCATGAACTCACTCAGCAATGCCTTGTCGATTTCTCACCTCGCTTTTCCCGCCAATGCTGGGAGCCTGGAGAGCTATATTCAGTCGGCGAACCGGATGCCCATGTTGTCCGAGGCGGAAGAAATCGATCTGGCCCGCCGCTTTCGCAACGAGGATGACCTCGATGCTGCGCGTCTACTGGTGCTGTCGCACCTGCGCCTGGTCATCGCCATCGCCCGCAACTACCTTGGCTACGGCTTGCCGCATGCCGACCTGATTCAGGAAGGCAATATTGGCCTAATGAAGGCGGTCAAACGCTTCGACCCGGAACGTGGCGTGCGTCTGGTTTCGTTCGCCCTGCACTGGATCAAGGCGGAAATTCACGAATACATCCTGAAAAATTGGCGCATGGTGAAGATCGCTACCACCAAGGCGCAAAGGAAGCTGTTTTTCAACTTGCGTAGCCTGAAGAAAAGCCTCTCTACCATGGGTTCGGACGAAGTCCATGTGATGGCGCAACAACTCGGCGTAAAACCGGCGGACGTTATCGAGATGGAAACCCGCATCAGCGGTCAGGACGTTTCCCTCGACCCGACGATTGATGACGATGAGGATCGCTTCACGCCAATTGCCTATCTGGCTGCGGATAACAGCCTGGAGCCCTCTGCGGTGCTGGAACGCAAGGAATATGACCGCCTTCATAACGAAGGCTTGCTCTCCGCGCTGTCCGAACTGGACGAGCGTAGCCGCGATATCGTCACCCGCCGCTGGCTGGCCGAGGAAGGCGAAGCCGCGACGCTGCATGAGTTGGCGGCAGAATACGGCGTATCGGCCGAGCGTATCCGCCAGATTGAGGTCAAGGCGCTGCAAAAAATGCGCGGCGCTCTCTCGTAATTCCGTTTGCAAGGAAAGGCGCAGCTTAGCAATTCAGCGGCTGCGCCTGACAGGCCAAAAAGCTTGCCGACTACAAGCTGGATTTACGAAACATCCAGCGGCAGCGCCGTCTTATCCACCACGCGGCGTAGGACAAAGCTCGAATGCACACCGGTTACCCCCTCGATACGGGTAATCTTATTCAGCAGCAAGTCCTGATAGGCGTCCATGTCGCGCACAACAGCTTTAAGCTGGTAGTCGGCATCCTGGCCCGTAATCAGCAAGCACTCCAAAATTTCCGGCAGTTCCCCAACCTTGGCCTCGAAATTGGCGAAGCGCTCCGGCGTATGCCTATCCATGGAAATGTAAATCAGCGCCATCAGGGAAAGCCCAAGTTTCTTGGCGTCCAGCAATGCCCGGTAGCTGACGACTATGCCCGATTCCTCAAGTGTTCGCACCCGGCGCAGGCAGGGCGAAGGGGATAGGCCGATACGGTCGGCAAGGTCCTGATTGCTGATGCGCCCGTCTTCCTGCAACACCTCAAGAATGCGGCGATCGAATCTGTCGAATTCCATTTGCCTGTCCACAAACAACGTCAAAACATATAATACCTAATAACCGCACTATCCAGCAATATTATTGCTAGATAAGAGCGTTTCACATCGGTTTTAGCAAGCACATGTTTCTTTCTTTGCGCTAAACTCCATCATCCATTACCCAATCGATTATTAACACTTGCCGGCACCACCATGTAAGCCAGGCAAACAAGGAGAAGTGCTGTGAAACAGTTCGACCATAGAAAATACCGTCCCACGTTGCCCATCCCGATAACCAATCGCCAATGGCCGAACCGCGCCATCACGAAGGCCCCGCGCTGGGTTAGCGTCGATCTGCGCGACGGCAACCAGGCGTTGCTGGAACCAATGAGCGTCGAGCAGAAGCGGCGGTTTTGGACATTACTGGTCAAACTCGGCTTCAAGGAAATCGAGGTCGGCTTCCCCTCAGCCAGCAAGCCGGATTTCGACTTCGTGCGCTGGCTGATCGAGGCCAACCAGATTCCCGGCGATGTCACCCTCCAGGTGCTAACCCAGGCGCGCGAGGATTTGATCGTTCGCACCTTCGAGGCCGTCAAGGGCGCGAAGCGGGCCATCGTCCATGTTTATAACTCCACGTCCACCGTGCAGCGGGAACGGGTGTTCGAACTCGACCGGCAAGGCATCACCGCCATCGCCAGGAACGGCGCAGAGTGGGTCAAGCGCGAAGCAGCCAAATACCCTGGAACCAAGTGGGTATTCCAGTATTCGCCAGAGAGTTTCTCGAACACCGAGCCGGATTTCGCGGTGGAAGTTTGCGAAGCGGTGCTGGGCATATGGCAGCCAACACCGGATAAACCCTGCATTTTCAACCTGCCCGCGACCATTGAAAGCTCCACCCCGAACATCTACGCCGACCAGATCGAGTATTTCGTCACCCATATCAGCCGACGCGATTCGATCATCATTTCCTCGCACACCCATAACGACCGCGGCTGCTCCGTCGCCGCGGCGGAACTGGCCTTGCTGGCCGGGGCGGACCGCGTTGAGGGCACGCTGTTGGGCAATGGCGAGCGCACCGGCAACACGGACATTCTCACCATGGCGATGAATCTCTACAGCCAGGGCGTTGATCCCGAGCTCGACCTTTCGAATACGGACGAGATCATCCAAGTGGCTTCCGAATGCACGGGAATTCCACTGCACCCGCGCCATCCTTGGCTTGGCGAGCTGGTCTATACCGCCTTTTCCGGCAGCCATCAGGACGCCATCCGCAAATGCCTGCACCGCCAGAAGGCGGGCGAACCTTGGCAGGTCGCCTATCTACCCATCGATCCCAGGGATCTGGGGCGGGATTACCACGCCATCATCCGGGTCAATAGTCAGTCGGGCAAGGGCGGCGTCGCTTTTGTCATGGAACGCGACCATGGCATGAGTCTGCCGCGCTGGATTCAGGTGGAATTGTCACAGATGGTGCAAAATGAAAGCGAAGCGCGCAAGGGCGAGATCGACAGCGCCGACATCAAGGCGCTGTTCATGCGGAACTTCGTCGCCGACCAGAAACCGCTGACGCTCAAGGGCTACCAACTCAACCGTATCAGCGGCCACGACAGCATCGAAGCGCATCTGGTCAGGGACGGCAAACAGTATCAGTTACTTGGCGAAGGCGAAGGCGCCATTTCATCCTTTGTGGACTGTCTGATGCGCTATAGCGGACATCGCATCAACGTGGTCGATTACAGCGAACACGCTATCGGCGCTGGCACAAATGCCGAGGCGATCGCTTATGTCTGCCTCAATATCAACGGCCAGCGTATTTCCGGGGTTGCGCTGGACCACGATACCGTAAGCGCATCGCTGAAGGCAGTGCTATCAGCGCTGAATCGCTTTCTGCTCAGTCAGGGTTAAGCGCAGCCAGCAAAAGATCATGCACTCCGCCGAAACTGCCGTTGCTCATCACCAGTATCCGGTCGCCGGGACTGGCTTGAGCGACAACAGCGGCCACTAGCTCCGACAAGTTCGAGCTTACCTTAGCCTTGTCGCCAAGCGGCGCCAGCGCCTCGGCTGCATCCCAGCCGAGGTTGTTGGCGTAGCAAAACACCTTGTCAGCGCCAGACAGGCTGTTCGGCAGTTGCGCCTTCATCGCGCCCAGTTTCATGGTGTTGGATCGCGGCTCGAGCACAGCGACAATGCGCCCGGCATCGCCGTTCATTACGCCGCGCAGTCCGGCGATAGTTGCGGCAATGGCGGTCGGGTGATGCGCAAAGTCGTCGTATACCGTCACCCCGTGCGTCTCGCCACGGACTTCCAACCGACGCTTGACGCCCTCGAATTGTTCCAGCGCCCTTAGCGCCTGCTCCGGCGGCACGCCCGCATGCCGCGCGGCAGCTATCGCTGCAACCGCATTGGCGCGATTGTGGGCGCCAGGCAAGGTCAAACTGGTGCTGCCGAGGCTTCTCCCCGCATGGATGATCTCGAAATGGCCATCTGCGTCAGCTTCTCCGGCCTGCCACCCATCCGGCACGTTGAACCATTCCAGCGACGTCCAGCAGCCCCGCGCCAGAACGCGCCTGAGCGAATCCTCGCCGCCATTCGCGACGATCAAGCCATTGTTCGGCAGCGTTCTAACCAAATGATGAAATTGTGTTTCGATAGCTGCAATATCAACGAAGATATCTGCATGATCGAACTCCAGGTTGTTCAGGATGGCCGTTCGCGGACGGTAGTGAATGAACTTCGAGCGCTTATCGCAAAAGGCCGTATCGTACTCGTCGGCCTCGATGACGAAAAAGGGAGAATCGGTCAATCGCGCCGAAATACCAAAGTTCTGCGGCACGCCGCCGACCAGAAACCCAGGATTAAGTCCAGCATATTCCAGAATCCACGCCAAGAGCGAGGTTGTCGTCGTCTTGCCGTGAGTGCCCGCTACGCCCAGCACCCATTTGTCGCGCAGGACATGCTCGGCCAGCCATTGCGGGCCGGAAACATAGGGCAAATTGCGGGCAAGAATTTCTTCTAGCAACGGATTGCCGCGTGAAATGGCGTTGCCGACGACAAAAATATCCGGATTCAGCTTGATCTGCTCGGCAGCGTAGCCTTCCGTCAGGCCGATACCCTGTTCTTCAAGCTGGGTACTCATTGGCGGATAAACATTGGCATCGCAACCGGTGACGCGAAAACCGGCGGCACGCGCGAGAAGCGCTATGCCACCCATGAAGGTGCCGCAAATGCCGAGGATGTGGATATGCATGGTGGAACTCGTGGTTCAGGCGCGAGGCCTGGGTTGTAGCGAAAACACTTTGCCTCCTATTGCGCCCATTGCCAGGCCAAATTATTCACCAGGAGAACAAGAAATTGTCTTGCCTCAATGCAGCCTGAACAAGTCGATTACTTTCAGGTGGAAGTCTTCTTCATCTTTCTCGCCAGGAATTTGCAGTTCGGCCAACACTTCTTTCTGCATTGCCTGCCAATGAGGTTCGGGAATCTCCTTCATTTGGTCGTAATAATGGTTCGCCAATGCCAGAATAGCAGTCAAGGCACGCGCTCTGTCCCGTTCACCTCCAGGCGGCGCCAATTCATGGTGATAGCGAATCGCGTTGCAAGCGTAGTCCGGCAGACTCCAATGACGCGCAACCAAATAACCGACGGTTCGATGATTGGACTCGAAAAGCGCATCTTCCTGCTCCGGATTTGGCCAAGCCAAGGACGTATGCAGGTTCAGCGCGTTACAGTAGTCCGGGATGCGCTGCATCAGAACGGGGATGCCGCACGAATAAAAAATCCCGGTCATGTAGGCCTGTTCCTGAAATACCTTGCAAATTGAAATGCGCTTTTGGGCAATGATGGCGCACAGTTGCGCAACCTGCTCCGAATGCTCCCAGAAAATGTCCAGGGCTTTACGCTTGTTTTTCGAAACGCTGGTGGCCATCGCGGACATGCTCGTAGTCAGTGCTGCCGCCCACACCAGACTATAGGCCTGCTTGACGCCGATTATCGTCAGCACCTGATTAAGCGATTCCAGCTTCTTGCCCTTGCTGAACAATGGCGAGCTGGCCGCCCTGAACAACGTGCCCGTAATGCCAGGGTCTTTGGCGATGATCCTGGACAGATCGCGGACATCTTCCTTGCCCTTTGTCTGCAATTCTCTCAACTCGATCAACAGGCGCGGCTGCGGCGGAATATTGATGCCTTTGGAAACCAGTTCCAATAGTGCTTTTTCGTCGTCGTTATTATGCATGTTTGTTTGCTTTTCCCGGCAGTTATTCAGGTGGAAGGCCGAAGGGTACTGCCAATGGCTTTCGTCAAGCACACCCAAGGACTATTCGAGCCAGAATGTTTCCAGGGATTTTAGACAGTAGCAAGGCTGGTAATTGTATCAAGAGGCTGTGTAGAATGGCACGGGATTGCACCCGATATATCACCATGCCCCGTCAATCCAGGCACCCCAAGCGTAGCAACCACGCCGATGCGATGCGCCGCGATATTGCCTGCCTTGCGGCCCGCCTGATGGCCGAAGATGGCCTAGACGATTACAGGCTGGCCAAGCGCAAGGCCGCCAAGCAACTCGGCGCCCCCGACAGTGAAGCCCTGCCCACCAACACTGAAATCGAAGAAGCCTTGCGCGCCTACCAGTCGTTTTATCAGGAAGACGAACTCCGTCAGCGGCTCGCGCTGCTACGCCGTTCCGCCCTGAAATCGATGCAACTGTTTGAAGATTTCAGCCCCTATCTGACCGGACCGGTGCTTGAAGGCACCGCCGGACCCTATGCCGAGGTGGAGCTTGATTTTTTCGTCGATAGCGCCAAAGATGTAGAGATATTCCTGCTAAATCGTGAAATTGACTTCGAACATGTGAATAACTTGCGTGCTGACCCGGAGTCGCCGGAAGCCAGGTTACGGCTTTATACCGAGGAAACAACCGTACTGCTCTCGATTTACCCTCGCGTGCTTGAGCGCACCCGCAGGCGCAGCCCTCACAATGCGCAGGCTACCAGCCGCGCTCGCACGCAGGCTGTTGCCGCATTGCTGGCGCAAACGTGAACATTTCGCCATAATGTTTGACCTCAAGGCCCAACCGAAAATTATTCACCTCTAGACAAGTTGAGTCGATTTGCGGCAAACTTGCAGCCATGACGAAGCAAACTCGCACCCAAAAGACCACTTCGAAAGAATCCGCGGCAGGCACCGGGCCTCGTATCCTGGTATTGCACGGCCCAAATTTGAATCTTCTCGGTACGCGCGAACCGGATGTCTATGGGCAAACGACGCTGTCCGACATCCACCATACCATGGAAGCTCGCGGCCGCGCCGCTGGCGTTCAGATCGAGAGCTTCCAAAGCAATAGCGAAGGCGAACTGATCGACCGTATCCAGTCAGCTGCAGGCGGAACTAATGGCGGCGAGGGCATCAACTTCATCATCATCAACCCTGCCGGTTATACCCATACCAGCGTCGCTTTGCGCGATGCGCTGGCGGCAGTGGCAATTCCTTTCATCGAGGTACATCTGTCGAACATTCATGCGCGGGAAGATTTCCGCCATCACTCATACTTTTCCGATATCGCCGTTGGCGTCATTTGCGGTTTCGGCGCCAAAGGCTATGAATTGGCGCTAGATGCCGCACTCGCTGAACTGGCGCGCAATTAGTTCGCTTGGGCCGCAATACGCCGGCCACACAACCAGCATTTTCTGTCCGTAGGGGGGGGAACCATGGATCTGAGAAAACTCAAAAAACTTATCGATCTCGTTCAGGAGTCGGGTATCTCCGAACTGGAGGTAACGGAAGGCGAAGAGAAAGTACGCATCGCCAAGCAATTTATTTCGCCTGCGCCGACTTACATGGTTAACGCCGCGCAAACGGGACCGGTTGCCTCCTTGCCTGCTGCGCCTGAACCAGCAATCGCCGTAGCGCCTGAACCTGAAGGCCACACCGTCAAGGCACCCATGGTCGGAACCTTTTACCGTTCCAGCAGCCCTGAGACGCAGCCCTTCGTCGAGATCGGTCAATCCGTCAATCAGGGCGATACGCTATGCATCATCGAGGCGATGAAACTGATGAACGAGATTGAGGCCGATGTCAGCGGCACCATCAAGGCGATCCTCGTCGAAAATGGACAACCGGTCGAATATGGTCAGCCGATGTTCCTGATCTGCTGACTTTTGACGGCGAACCCATCATGTTCGAAAAAATCCTCATAGCCAATCGCGGCGAAATCGCGCTTCGCATCCAACGCGCCTGCCGCGAACTGGGCGTCAAGACTGTCGTCGTTCACTCCGAAGCCGATACCGAGGCCAAGTACGTCAAGCTGGCCGACGAATCGGTGTGCATCGGCCCAGCGTCTTCTACCGCAAGCTATCTCAATATTCCGTCGATCATCTCGGCGGCAGAGGTTACCGACGCCGAAGCGATACATCCCGGCTACGGCTTCCTCTCCGAAAACGCCGATTTTGCCGAGCGTGTCGAAAAATCAGGCTTCGTTTTTATCGGCCCGCTTGCCGAAACCATCCGCTTGATGGGCGACAAGGTCAGCGCCAAGAACGCCATGAAAGAAGCCGGCGTTCCCTGCGTTCCCGGCTCTGAAGGCGCGCTGCCAGAAGACCCGAAGGAAATCAGCAAGATCGCCCGCGCCGTAGGTTACCCGGTCATCATCAAAGCCGCCGGCGGCGGCGGCGGACGCGGCATGCGCGTGGTGCATACCGAAGCGGCATTGCTGAACGCTGTCTCCATGACGCGCAACGAGGCAGGCGCTGCCTTCGGCAATCCGACTGTATATATGGAAAAATTTCTGGAAAATCCGCGTCACATAGAAATCCAGGTACTCGCCGACTGTTTCAAGAATGCTGTTTATCTGGGCGAGCGCGACTGTTCTATGCAGCGCCGCCACCAGAAAGTGATCGAGGAAGCGCCAGCTCCCAATATCAACCGCCGCACGATTGCCCGCGTCGGCGAACGTTGCGCAGAGGCTTGCCGCAAGATCAATTACCGCGGCGCCGGCACGTTCGAGTTTCTCTACGAAAACGACGAGTTCTATTTCATCGAGATGAATACGCGCGTCCAGGTCGAGCACCCGGTCACGGAACAGGTTACCGGCATTGACATCGTCCAGGCACAGATTCGCATCGCCGCTGGCGAGAAATTATGGTTCCGCCAGCGCGATGTCGAGCTGAAAGGTCATGCCATCGAGTGCCGCATCAATGCCGAAGACCCGTTCAAATTCACGCCATCTCCCGGCAAAATTACCACATACCATCCACCCGGCGGGCCAGGCATCCGTGTCGACTCCCACGTCTATCAGGGCTACAGCGTACCACCCCACTACGATTCGATGATCGGGAAAGTGATCGCTTTTGGCGACACGCGCGAGCAGGCGATTCGACGCATGCGTATTGCGCTTTCCGAGACTGTGGTTGAGGGGATCAAGACCAATATTCCGCTGCATCAGGATATGATGCTCGATGAACACTTCGCCAAGGGTGGCGCCAGCATCCACTACCTAGAGGAAAAGCTTGCCGCCAAGGATGAGGCGACCAAGGGCCAGCAGTAAACGCCGCCATGTGGCTATCCGTTGCGCTTCCAACCGATGCGGCACACGCGGAGGCCTTGTCGGAAGCGCTGATGGCGCAAGGCGCAATCTCGGTAAGCATCGAGGATGCCGATGCGGGTACCACGGCTGAAACCCCTCAGTTCGGTGAACCCGGCAGTCCAGTCATACCGTTGTGGGACAATAGCCGCATTGTTGCCCTTTTCGAGCAGGTAAAAGGCATAGACGGTACTGCTGCCACCAACGATTTGATTGGCCGTATCGCTGCTGCCTGGAAGGAGTCCGGCCAGGATATCCTCAATCTGCCTGAAATCGGATTTGACGAAGTCGCCGAGCAAAATTGGGTGCAATTGACTCAGTCACAGTTCGAGCCAATTCGTATCAATCAACGTCTGTGGATTGTTCCTTCCTGGCATGCTGCGCCCGACCCGAGCGCCATCAACCTGATCCTCGATCCCGGCATGGCCTTCGGCACCGGCTCGCACCCGACTACCCGGCTCTGCCTTGAATGGCTGTGCGAGAACCTGGGCGAAAGTGCGCATGGCAGTGTCCTCGATTATGGTTGCGGGTCCGGAATATTGGCCATCGCCGCTGCAAAACTCGGCGCAAGCCGGGTGCTCGGCATAGACATTGACGAACAGGCTCTGGCAGCCGCAAGAGATAACGCCGAACGCAATGCCGTGAGGCTCGAATTGCGTCATTCGCAGCAATCACTTATTGAAACCTTTGATTGCGTCATCGCGAATATCCTGACCAATCCGCTTTGCGTCCTTGCTCCCCTGCTCGCGGCGCGCATGTCGCCAAAGGGGCATATCGTTCTGTCAGGCATTCTTGAAAGTCAGACAACGCAAGTGATCGCTGCTTATGCCCCATTTGTCGGGTTACACCCAGGCGCCGTCCTGGATGGATGGGTGCGGCTTGAGGGCAAGGCAGTCGAGCCATGATGCAGACACGTTGTCCTTCGTGCGCCACCGCGTTCCGCGTCACCCCGGAACAGCTTAAGGCCAGGCAGGGCAAGGTGCGCTGCGGCCAGTGTCAACATGTCTTTAACGCGCTTGATTCGCTGCTCGATGCGCCCCCCCTACAACAGCCCGTGCCAATGCCGGTCCCGGAAGTTTATGTGGAGCCTGAGCCCAAGCCACCGATACTGGAAGCTCCGCCAGAAGCTCCCGAAGAGGAACCAGTACCAGAGCCGGCCTTAGCACCGGTTTTAGGCGAGGATCAGTCGGTTTTCGTAGTCGCCTCTGAACCTGTAACGGTTGACGAGAACGCTGCCACGCTACAGGTGCCCGCCGCTGAAATGCCCGAACCCGCTCCAACCGAAGAAACAAGTTGGCAAGCCCAGCCTCCCGAACCGCTATTGCATGAAGTTCCAGCGGCACCGGCAACCCGGCCTCGCGTTTGGCCCTTGCTGCTCGGTACGGTGCTGGCACTGCTATTCCTGCTGTTGCAAACGGTGGTGCATTTTCGTACCGAACTGGCAGTACTCGCCCCCGAGGCGAAGCCGGCCTTGCGATCCCTAAGTGCGCTGCTGGGTCTTGACCTGCCGCTACCGCGCAAGCCCAATCTGGTCAGCATCGAAATCTCGGACCTGCATCCCGATCCAAAAATCAAGGATACCTTGTTGCTTGCCACAACCTTGAAAAACCGCGCGCCCTTTGTCCAGGCGTATCCCCATCTCGAACTAACCTTGACCGATGCCGCAGATCAGCCATTAATCCGCAAAGTGCTGTCGCCGCTTGAATACTTGGCATCGATACCCCCTCCCAACAACAGCGATGCGGCAGCAGGTTTTGCCGCAAACGGAGAAATAGCCCTGAATATTACGCTTGCGTTCGATGGCGGAGCAGTTGCCGCAAGCGGCTATCGTCTCTACCTGTTTTATCCTTGATCTTATGCAAGTCCTTTTTGCCGGGCTTGTCGCCTATTTTCATCATTGACAGGAGAAAACCATGGCAACCGTAACCCTAGCAGGCAATCCAATCCGGCTCGCCGGTCAATTTCCACAAACGGGGCAGACCGGCCTGCCTTTTTCGCTGGTGGCCGCCGATCTTTCCGATAAATCGCTCAAGGATTTCGCCGGAAAGCGCAAGGTGCTGAACATCATTCCCAGCCTTGACACGCCCGTCTGCGCTACTTCGACGCGTAAATTCAACGAATGCGCCGGCAGTTTGCCAAATACGGTGGTGCTGGTAATTTCGGCTGACCTGCCATTTGCCATGAGCCGTTTTTGCACTACCGAGGGTCTTCAGAATGTTGTTCCGCTATCGACCATGCGCGGTCGCAAATTCATGACTGACTACGGCGTAGAGATCATCGACGGTCCGTTGGCCGGTATAACAGCCCGCGCCGTGATAGTGCTTGATGAAAACGACAAGGTAATTCACGCCGAACTGGTGCCGGAAATCAAGCAGGAACCGAACTACGCCGCGGCACTCGCTGCGTTGACGGCGCGCAACTAAGCGCAGGAGTATACTTCGCGCCTCCTTTGCCTTCTGTTTATCTTCCCATGAAAACCCTCATCTGCGGTTCCATTGCCTACGACACGATCATGGTGTTTAATGATCGTTTCAAGAACCACATCCTGCCCGAACAGATACATATCCTCAACGTCGCTTTTCTTGTCCCAGATATGCGGCGCGAATATGGAGGGTGCGCAGGTAACATTGCTTACAGCCTGAAACTGCTCGGTGGCGAGCCGCTCATCATGGCCACGGTCGGCAACGACAGCGCACCCTATCTGCAACGCTTGCAACGTCTCGGCATCGAGACTCGTTACGTGAGCGAAGCGCCTGAAAGTTTCACGGCACAGGCATTCATTACCACCGATCTGGACGATAACCAGATCACCGCCTTTCATCCGGGGGCGATGAACTTTTCGCACCAAAACCATATCGCCGATGCGCTAGATAGCGGCGGGCAGATTCGGCTAGGCATCATTTCGCCCGATGGGCGCGATGGCATGTTGCAGCATGCGCATGAATTTCGCGATGCGAGCATTCCCTTCATCTTCGACCCAGGCCAAGGGCTGCCGATGTTCAATGGCGAAGAGTTGCGGCATTTTCTGGAACTCGCCGATTACTGCACGGTCAACGACTATGAGGCCAAGTTACTGTGCGAACGCACAGGCAAGTCGCTGGACGAATTGGCGCACATGGTAAAAGCGCTGGTTGTCACCTTGGGCGGCAATGGTTCCGAGATTTATGCTAATGGTCAACGCATTGTTATTCCCTGCGTTAAACCTGAAGCGCTGATTGATCCGACCGGTTGCGGCGATGCCTACCGCGCAGGACTGCTGCACGGTATAGCTAATGAATGTGATTGGGAAACAAGCGGACGGCTGGCATCACTGATGGGGGCCATCAAGATTGCCCAGCGCGGCGGGCAAAACCATCTGCAGAGTCATGACGAGATTGCCAAGCGCTTCCGCGACGCTTTTGGTTATAAACCCTGGTAACTAAACTTTATGAGAATTGCTATGAAATCGACCACATCGAAACTGACCGTTCCCTGCATTGTTGCAGCCCTGTTCTCTTGCGGCGCCTTGCTTGGCGGCTGCGCCACCAGCCAGTCCGGCAGCAGCTATTCGCAAAGTCAAGCGCGGGGGGAGATGACCGTGCGCATGGGCGTAGTTGAAAGCGTGCGCCAAGTAACGCTTGAAGGCAACAAGTCGGGCGCAGGAACAGTGGCAGGCGGTGCAATCGGCGGCATCGCCGGCAGCAACGTCGGCGGCGGCAACCGTGGCTCTGCCGTCGGCACTATTCTCGGCGCCGTTGGCGGGGCGGTTGCCGGGCATGCCATCGAGGAGCATGCAACCAAGAAGGCCGGCCTCGAGATCACTATCAAATACGACAACGGCACGTTGAGCGCCATCACCCAGGAAGCCGACGAGCAGTTCCGCCCCGGCGAACGCGTACGCGTGCTCACGGGTGGCGGGGTAACGCGCGTTTCGCACTGAGACTAATCGAATCAGGTAATACAGCAATCGACCTGGAAGACTTTGCGGTCTTCCAGCCTCACTGCGCTGAGATGCCGTCCCCACAGGCAACCGGAATCGAGCGCCAGAAGATTGGGGGCCAGCTTGAGGCCGAGCGCCGACCAGTGGCCCGTCACCAGCACATGATCGGCGCTTTTCCGTCCCGGAACCTCGAACCACGGCAAATAACCCGGCGGCGCTTCGGTCGCTTCACCCTTGGCATGGAATTCCATGACGCCTTCAGCGCTGCAAAAACGCATCCGCGTCATGGCATTGACGATCACGCGCAAGCGATCCCAGCCTCTCAGTCCATCATTCCAGCCCGGCGGTTCGCTACCCCACATATTTGCAAGAAAATTGCGGTAATCGCCTGCGCGTAATGCCGTCTCTACTTCACCTGCGAGCGCCTGCGCCTGCCTAATCGACCATTGCGGCAACAACCCGGCGTGCACCAAGGCAAAATTGCCTTCGACATGCATCATGGGCTGCATCCGCAGCCAGCCGAGCAATTCATCCCGGTCCGGTGCGGCCAGTACGGGGCCGAGCGTATCGTCATGGCGTAGGCGCGAGCTGCCTTCGGCAAGCATGATAAGATGCAAGTCGTGGTTGCCAAGCACTGTAACGGCTGTGTCTCCAAGGCTCCGGACAAAGCGCAGCACTTCGAGCGATTGCGGCCCGCGATTGACCAAATCGCCGACCAGCCAGAGGCGGTCTTGCTCCGGGTTGAAACTGGCCTTGTCCAACAGGCATTGAAATGCCTCGAAACAGCCTTGAATATCGCCAATCGCGTAAGTCGCCATGTTTTTTGAATCCAATGATACCGAATCTTAACTTTATTCTGGCTTAGATCAACGCTGTGTTTTTCCTCTTAGAGTTTATTCTGTGACATCGCTGCCCACCCCACGCATTCTGGTCATTCGCCGCGACAATATCGGCGATCTGGTGTGCACCACGCCATTGCTGCGCGCCCTACGCCAGCGATTCCCTAATGCCTGGCTGGGCGCGCTGGTGAATAGCTACAATGCGCCGGTGCTCAATGGCAACCTCGATTTGAGCGAAGTGTTTGTATATACCAAGGGCAAGCATCGTGGCCGTAACGAAAGCCTGTTCGGCGTATTCTGGCGCAGGCTGCGGATGATGCAGAAGCTGCGCCAGATGCGAATTGATGACATCCTGCTGGCTACGCCTGTTTTCCAGCCACGCATGGTGCGACTGGCTCGCTGGCTGAAGCCAAAGCGCGTCATCGGTTTTGGAGGTCAGGCAAATAGCGGCCTGGATATTGCCCTGCCGCCATCTACAACCTCATTGCATGAGGTGGAGGAAGTGTTCCGACTGGCGCAGGTGTATAGCATTGATGGCAACGCCCCCCCAATGCGCGTATATGCGCCGAACTGCCCGGTCAATAACGACAGGAATTTGCGCATCGCCATCCATATCAGCGCACGCAAGCCCTCGCAACGCTGGCCTATAGACCGCTATGTGGTCCTGATGCGTTCCCTGCGCACACAATACGACGCCAGTTTCGTGCTGCTCTGGTCGCCGGGCAGCGCCGACAACCCCCTCCATCCGGGCGACGATGAGAAGGCGAACGACTTGCTGCGTCAGTTGGGCGAGGGGTTTCCCGTCACAGCTACGGCGACAGACACCTTGCCGCAACTGATGGCAGCATTATCGACATGCAAAATGGTGATTTGCAGCGATGGCGGGGCCATGCACCTCGCCGCCGGATTAGGGTTGCCGATTGTGTGTCTGTTCGGCGATTCCAGCCCAACACGCTGGCGCCCTTGGGGCGTACCCTATCGGCTGCTGCAGAAGGAAAGTCGCGATGTGGCCGACATCACGGTAGAGGAAGTAGCGATGGCGTTCAACGAGCTCGCTGCGCCGGATGGTATTCAGGAATCCAGCGCATCAGACCTTGCTTGACTTCCATCTCGGCCAGCAATGGTTGGTTCAACCAGAAAAGTAATTCGGGAAGCGGCACGGCGCAACGCGCAAGCTCAGCACGAGCGATGCGCAGTTTGGGGTGCGGCGTTGGCAAAGTTGTCTCGTCATCGGCAAGAAGTTCTTCGTAGAGTTTCTCGCCCGGACGCAAGCCGGTAAATTCGACACTGACATCATCCTCGGACAAACCGGAAAGACGGATCATGTCTCGCGCAAGATCTGCGATCTTCACTGGTTCCCCCATATCCAGTACGTAAATTTCGCCTGCCTGCCCCATGACCCCAGCCTGCAATACCAGTTGCGCAGCCTCAGGGATGGACATGAAGTAGCGAATAATCTCCGGATGGGTAACCGTCACCGGCCCGCCCCGCGCAATTTGTTCCTGAAATTTTGGAATGACACTGCCTGCACTACCCAGCACGTTGCCAAAACGCACTATGACGAACTTGGTTTCGCCCGCGTCCTGAAAGCCGAGACACAACATCTCCGCAAGCCGTTTGGTAGCGCCCATGACATTGGTAGGGTTCACCGCCTTGTCGGTGGAAATCATGACGAACTTGCTTACGCCGTGGTCGATGGCCGCCCGAGCCAAGGTGTAGGTGCCAAGCACATTATTGCGCACCGCTTCCCAGCTGTTCTCAGTTTCCATCAGCGGCACATGCTTGTAGGCAGCCGCATGAAACACTATGGCAGGCCGATATTGCGCCATTACCTGATCCAATCGTGGCCTGCACTTCACGTCCCCGATTGCGCAAGCGATCCGGATATTCGGAAATCGTTCCAGAAACTCCTGCTCTATGCGGTAAATCGAGAATTCATTCAACTCGTACAGCACTAGGCTAGTAGGACTGAATTTGGCGATTTGCCGGCATAATTCCGAACCGATCGATCCCCCCGCTCCTGTAACCATCACCACTTTTCCAGTCAGCAGGCTGTGCAGTCCTGCATCATCCAGCATCACAGGCTCGCGGCCTAGAAGGTCTTCCACCTCGATCTTGCGGATTTGCGAAATGGCAACCCGCCCGCTTACCAAGTCATCAAACGTCGGGATAGTGAATAGTTCCACATTGGCGTTCTGACATATTCCGTTTATCCGCCTGCGCACCGCCTGCGTCGCCGACGGGATAGCCAGAATGGCATGGTGGATGTCGTTCTTTTCTGCCTGCTTTTCCAAGTCAGAAATAGCCCCCAGCACCTTGACCCCATGAAGCTGACGGCCTTGCTTGGATGGATCGTCATCCAGCAGACCAACTACCCGCCATTCCTGGTTCCGCGAAAGTTCCTTGACCAAGCTCACGGCGGCATCACCTGCGCCAAGTATCAGCACCGGCTTTCCCTGCTCTCGCAGCAGTCCGTAGAGCTTGTGTTCTTTCCATGCCCGGTAAGTAATCCGGCTGCCTCCCATAAACATTAGCAGCAATATGGGATCGAGTAGCAGGACTGAGCGAGGAATACCATCCATTCGCGACATGAAAATAATCAGGGGGATGGAAAGCGTTGCGACAACAACAGCCAACAAAATACGCTTCAGGTCTGGAATGCTCGCGTAACGCCAGATGCCCTTGTACAGGCCAAACCACAGGAACAGGATTCCCTGCAAAGGCACGCCCCAAAGCAGTACGCTATACATTCCTTCATACTGGGAAGCGGGAATGTCGAAGTTAAAGCGCAGCCAATAGGCCAATACCCAGGCCAAGGCGGAAGCAGCCATGTCATGGCAGAAAGCCACAAATGCCTTGATGTTGAATCGAATATTCATGCCATGCACCGTTATTGCTACAGAATGGATGGGAAATCAGTCCACCGTGAAATCCGGTGCCGTTTTGACATTCTTCTCATAATTCGTATGAAACAGCGCCGGACATCCGTAACAAAAATGGCTACTCAACTTGCCATCGGCAAATGCCGATTCGGGTTTGCCGCATAGTTGCCGCGTTTGCCAATACTCGGGGGAATCCCACACGGCTCGAATGCTTTTCGCAAAAACATTACCTATCGGCCTCGCATCTTCACCCTCAGCATATTGGACCGCATGACGAAAATTGCAACAGGGGATGGCATCGCCGTTGTATTTGATCATCATGGTAGCGAAGGGCCAGTAACAGCGGGGAATTAGATTGTTCTGGAGCGGCCCGAAAACCTCATAGTTCTCTGGTTCGAGATCGCTGTAGTTATTGACCATTCCCCAGTAATTTTCCACATGGTCAATTCCCATGCGCGAAAAAAAAGCCATTGCCTCTTCGAGTTCATGGATGTTGTGTTTGAACTTGATGTACTGGACTTCGATACGTGGAAGCTTGAGGCCATGTCGTTTTTTATAGGAACACAATCTCTTTAGGTTCGCCAAAACAAAACCGATATTGCCCCGGTGACGGGTCTTCCCGTAGGTTTCCTGGGAAAAACCATCCACACAAACTGTCAGGTGGGTAACGCCACTATTGGCAATCTCCTCTATCCGACTATCCGAAAACCTGAAACTGAAATTGGTGCTCAGGTGAACATTAATCCCTGCGTCCCTTGCCATGCGGCACATCTCATCGATATCCGGATGCATAAATGGGTCGCCCAGATAGTACAGGGAAAATGCTGCCACCTTGCCACGCGCTTCCTCCACCAGTTGCCGATACTGCTCCAGCGACATGCGCTTTCCCTTGAACCCCTGTTTTTGCAATAGCTTATTCGTTCCGGGTTCCGCATGCACGCATACCGGACAGCCAAGGTTGCACATCGGTGAGATGTCTATTTTTAGCACTGCCGGCCATGCGTGGATGCGTTCCTTCCCGATAAGATAGGCAAATGCAAGACAAAAATAATTCACCGCCTTGCCCAACGTAAGATTGTGCAGAAACCAGTGCAAACGCCGGATTATTTGCCGGATGCTGGTCATGAGTTCTTGCCGGCCGCCGCGATCGTTGCTTGGCACATCACCTTTTCTACCGCCCGACAGGTATCGGCAATATCATTTCGTAATAGCGTTGGATGTACAAGAAACATGAGCGATGTCTCTCCTAACAGTCGCGCATTAGCCAATCGCTCTTGAGGTTGCCATCCCCTGTCCGCAAAAGCCTTTTCAAGATATATCTCGCTGCATCCACCTGAAAAACAAGGTATCCCTTCGGCATTGATTGCCTCAATAATGCGATCCCTGCTCCAGTCAGGGCGCAGAATCTCGGGACGGACAAACACATAGTATTTGTAGTACGCATGTCCTATCCATTCCGGTGGGGTGGTAACGCGCAGCCCTCTCAGGCCCAGAAAACAGGAAGTTAGTGTCTCCGCATGTTCTCTCCGCAACGCAAGCCAGTGTTTCAACTTGCCTAACTGGAGCCGGCCGATAGCAGACTGAAGTTCCGTCAAGCGCCAGTTGGTGCCGAACGATCCGTGAATCCATTTAAAATGGTAGCGTGGCTGCGGCGGCTGGTTGAAGATAGCATCGAAATTTTTGCCATGATCCTTAAAGGCCCAGGCACGCGACCAAACATCATGGGAATCGGTGGTAAGCATCCCGCCTTCGCCAGCCGTTGTCATGATTTTATCCTGACAAAAGGAAAAGGCGGCAGCATCTCCTATCGACCCGACTTGCCGACCCTTGTAGGTAGCGCCATGGGCTTGAGCGCAATCCTCAATCACCTTCAGTCCAAACTCACGCGCCAGTTCCATGATGGGATCCATGTCGCATGGCCAGCCTACAAAATGAACAGCAATGATAGCTTTTGTCCGTGGACTCAACTTCTCGCGTAGCGTCTCAGCTGTGACCGTTTGGCTTTCAGTATCGACATCAGCCACCACAGGAATGGCGCCACGCATTACCGAACAACTGGCCGAGGCGATAAAGGTACGGCTGGTTACAAGAACCTCATCGCCCGCACCTATACCCAGAGCATGCAATGCAAGTTCAAGCGCAACCGTGCCATTTGCTACTGCAACGGCATGATCGCAGCCAACAAACGCTGCAAACTCTTTTTCGAACGCGACGCCTTCTCCTCCTGTCCAGTAATTTACTTTCCCTGATTTGAGTATTGCGACTGAGGCTGCGATCTCATCCTCATCATAATTTGGCCAGACTGGAAAAGCCTGGGTTCTAACTGGGCTGCCACCTGCTGTGGCTAGTAGTTCATGTTCCAATTATTTATGCCCTATTCTCAATATACGAGCCGGCGTCCCTACAACTACTGCGTCATCAGGAACATCCCGCACCACCGTTGCGCCCGCACCAACCACAACATTGCGCCCGATTCGCACATTTGGAATCACAGTAGCTCCGGCTCCAACCAGAGTCCCTTCCCCGACGCTCACCGTTCCGCAAAGTACGGCGCCTGGGGCTATATGAACACCATCGCCAATGACACAATCGTGTTCAACGACCGCGCCAGTATTCACTATTACATTTTTGCCTATGGCTGCATCGGGATTCGCAATTACACCTGCAAGAATTACTGTACCCTCCCCTACTGTGACCCCTCTCGCCAATAGCGCATTGGAATGCACCAAGGTTACCAGAGCAATGCCAGATTCCTTCAACCATGCGGCGATTCGCATTCGCGCAATGTTGTTACCGATTCCAACAATGCCTGCGTGAATACTCCTTGAGGTTTTCTCAGCGAGCAGCGACTCGCGCCCTCCTACAACGGGGTATCCATACACTACCCCCCCCCAAAGCGAAGCATCATCATCAACCAGAAAAGCCACCTTTGCTATTGCAGCAACTTCAGCAGCCTCCATTATCACCTTGGCATGACCACTCGCACCAAATACAAATATTCTTTCTTGGGCTACCATTTTAAAACCCTTATCTCAATGCGTCCCGGTAAATTTGCTCATGGTCACCCCATTCGATTCGCTAATTCCTACGGGACGTATCAATCTCTGTAAAGTCATGCCAAGGATTCTCAAATCCAGCAAGAATGAATGATTATCCACATACCACACATCCAGTTTAAAACGCGCTTCCCACGAAATCGCATTTCTGCCATTTATCTGCGCCCAGCCCGTTATACCAGGGCGTACTTCATGCCGGCGCGCCTGTTCTGCTGAATATAATGGCAGATATTCCATAAGCAAAGGACGCGGCCCCACCAGGCTCATGTCGCCTCTTACCACATTCCAGAGCTGGGGCAATTCATCCAGGCTCAGGCGACGCAGCCACCAACCTAGCCCAGTCATACGAAATTCGTCTGGCAAACGCTCACCATTGGTATCACGCACATCAGTCATCGTACGAAACTTGTATAAGCTGAATGGTATGCCATTGAGTCCGGGCCTTTCTTGTCGAAAAACAACCGGAGAGCCCATTATCAGCCATATTAATGCTGCAACTAGCCCAATCATTGGCCACAGCAGCAATAGGGCAGTTGTTGCAAATAAAATATCAAAAAACCGTTTTGCCATCTTTCTTAAATAAGCCGTTCAGCATTCCTGTCACGTAATCATTCTTATATCAGTATCGGCATCGTCTCGAGACCGTATCGTTTGCGGAAAACAAGCTCCCGTAGAAATCCGCAAATGCCTTTGTAACAATCCTCTCAGAGAATTTGTTTATCGCCCTCTCGCGCGCTGCATTACCCATTCGACGACAAAGCTTTCTATCGGTTGCAAAAAGTAGCATGGCCTCAGCTATCTCGCGGACTGATCCAGGTTGATGAAGAATTCCGGTAATACCATCCTCAACTGCATCAGTTATGCCATAAATATTCGAGGCAATTGCCGGCAACCCGACTGAGGCAGCTTCAATTATTACTGTACCGAAACCTTCGCGGTAACTTGGTAGGCATAACACCTCAGCAGCAGACATGTATTCTTCAGGACAATTGGTAAAATCGGCGCTACTCACCCGCCCCGGGAATCTGTGCGCAAGCGTCATCAATTCAGCATCAAGTCCTTCCTCATCCGAACCGACGATCATAAGATGCAGGTCAGTGTTTTGTATAGCAGCTGAGGCAAAAGCCTGCGCTAGATCCGGCACCCCTTTGTCGCGGTTCAGTCTGCCAAGAAACAGAAAGACAATAGCATTGTCCGGGATTTTGTTATGCGCCCTAATTTGGCAGCGCGCATCAGGATTGTACTTGAATCGATTTACATCAACTCCCGCGATGGAGCCTTCTGCAAGCACAACAATTTTATTTGGTTTCACCACATTATTTTCGAGCAGAAACATTCGCTGTGAGTGGCTGTCAGCAAGAACTCTTATGGCACAATTTGCCAGCACCTTGTCAAGAAACCTCAGTGCAAACCTAGGAAACCCTTTCTTTGTCGCCCACACCTGACCGGTGAATGTGTGCAAACGCATAGGGACTCCCGCAAGTCTTGCCGCCAGCATAGACAGCAATCCAGACTTGGGCATGATCGAATGGATGCAATCGAATTTCTCTTTTCGAAACAGGCGCCAGAGCGCTATCAATGCTAGAACATCGTTCTTGATGGAAATCTTACGTTCGATCTGCAACGGAATAAAAGAAACCTGACGGTCTAGCAATCCTGAAAGATCATTGGCCTTACCGTTTGCCACTAATGTCACGTCATAAACCTTCTTTAGCGCCTCAATATGCGCCCGCATGAAGGCCCTGATTGCAAAAGGGACGGTGGCAACGATACATATTCGCTTGCGGCGTATGCTTGCCCTCATTATCTTATGCTCACCTTATTGAGCTTTCCCCTGTTGGTTCTGTGCGTTCTGACCTTTACTGTATTCTTTAACCAATTCACACAGCCCTTCCTCCATGGAAATGTCATACCCATACCCTAGATCTCGTTGGATACGCGATACAGGATAGAACGAACGGTTTACAAGCGCATTGACCCTCGATTGAGTAAGAGGAAACCCTGGTACCCTGCCTAGTGTTTTTCCTGCTAAATATGCGATTGGCTCTGGTAGCCTCAACCATGGGGGGGGGCGGCCAAGCTCATTAGCTATTACCTTGACAAAGTGTTCCATAGCGCAGTTGTCAGACAGATTGTACGTGTTCCCTTTTGCTGCCTGCATCGTCCCACAACATATCAATCCCTTAACTACATTGTTAACATGGATATAGTTTGCGCAAGCTCCTTGTTTGCCTATGTAAAAAAACCACCCTCGGGCTATCATGGATATCATGGCAAACAACGATTGATTGGTCATTCCTGCACCAAACACATTTGAGGGACGCAAAATCGAATAGCTGAAATTCCCATTGTTTGCGGCTTCGACAACGATTTTGTCTGCCTCAGCTTTGCTAGCCTCGTACAGCCCAACTGGGTTTATCGCTGAATCCTCGGTAATTGCGCCTAGCGCCACTGGGCCGTACACACCAACACTACTTAACTGCACCCAATGATCTACCCGTCTGGAGGCTGCTTCGACTAACTTGTGGGTTGCGTCGACATGCAATTTCCACATTACGTTCGCATCCTTTAGTTGACCTGCGCAGTGATAAAAGACATCCACCCCATCCAAGATTGCCGTGAGATCACGCGCTCCCACTGTCATCAGGTCGCATTTATGTGTCTCAACAGAAGGAGGGAGGTTGGATGTTGTTGAGCTGCGCGTTAATATCCGAACTGTGTCTCCTCTTTCGACGAGACGGGAGACAAGTCTCCTCCCAATGAAGCCGGTTCCACCTGTGACTGCAACAATCATGAACTAGCCGCTTACAGCGAGTACCCGATAACTCAGGATATCACCTGAATATCAGCTTTATCCGCTGTAGGATGCACCAAATAGTGGTGGGGAAATAAGTAGCAAGGAAAAGCACAAAGAAAGCCGGGCTTGTCCGTATGTAAGGCTTAAGCGATAGGCGAGCCTGACTTTGATCGCCCTTATGCATGTAGGCAACGGCATACCAGTACCCAATCTTCGCTTCAAGATAGGCGATTTCATGTGGATATTGCTTGTCAAAATCTGGCACTATGGAGCGCAGCTTTTGAAGAATATAGCCATTCTCAACCGGATATTTATCAATATGCCTGACACTAGACATATTGTTATGTATTCGGTAGATGGCAGTTGGCTGCTTCAAATAGTATGCTCTTGAAGAGTATAGCAAACGCATAAATAATTCATACTCTTCAGATACCTCCAGTGCCGAATCGAATAAGCCATTCAAATTACGTAGCGCGGAAATGCGTACCATAACCGTCTGCAAGCAAACAGGGTAGTATCGAAGAAACGCCCTAAACACATTACCCTCCGGCTGCTGTTTTCTCAGCCCTAGGGTAGTGCGCCCGGTAGAGGCATACAATAAGTAGTGGTTACTGTAAACAAAATCCACCTGCGGTTGCTCACAAAAAACAGCGACTTGTAGCGCCAACTTATCCGGTAACCAGCGATCATCGGTATCAAGAAAGGCAACCAGATCGCCATGCGCTCTGCTGATTGCTTCATTTCGTGCTGCCCCCAAAGGTATCGTTTCCCCGCTACGGGTGTAATGCAACTTTTCCCCATAGCTTTTGGCAATAGCCTCGCTACTATCGGTCGAAGCATTATCGTAAAAAATTATTTCCCAATTATCGTATGTTTGGGCAAAGATTGAGTCGATTGCCTCGCGTAAGTAACTCTCGCCGTTGAGACAATTCATGATTATGCTGACGAGCGGCCTGTATCCTGAATTCCCCGCTAGCCCGCATGAAATCTCACCCATTTATCACCTCAATCAATTTGCTCGCGCAGTAATCTATGTCTGCCAAGGACAAGTCCGGATGAAGCGGGAGGGATAACAATTTTGGAGAAATATTGTCTGTTACAGGCAATGGTAATGTCTTGCCATGGCCGAAATAACTAAGCACATGATTGGGTTGATAATGCACACCTGTCTGTATTCCAGCATCCAACATTCGACTGCGGACTACATTACGGTCTGTCCCCTCTGGCAGTAGGATAGGATAAATATGAGGAACAACCGCTGTATAGTCGTGAGGAAGGCTGATAAGTCGATTTGTTCTTGCCAAAAGCTCATCGTACCGCCGCGCCAAAAGTCTCCGTTTCTCCGTAAATTCTTCTATTCGACCTAGCTGCACCAGACCAATTGCGGCCATGATTTCACTCATGTGATATCTCCAGCCTTGCGCTAGGACATCAAACTCCCAACTGCGCTCCCCCATATACCGCCGTTCGCTATCCTTTTCCACACCTAGCAAACGTGCATCGCGAACCTGCTGAAGCACCTGTTCGTCGTCTGTAACGATGCAGCCGCCTTCTCCTGAGGTGATGTTCTTGATGCCATCAAAGCTGAAGCATGCAATATCCCCAAAACTGCCAACACGCTTACCGTTGTGCGTAGTTCCAAAAGCATGGGCTGCATCTTCGATTACTCTCAGATTGTGCTTCCTGGAAAAAGCATAAATGCCATCCAGATCACCAACACCGCCGCTGTAATGCACTGGCATTACGGCGCAAGTTTGATGCGTGAGACGTAACTCGGCATCACGCCAATCCAGCGTCAATGTTCTAGGATTTACATCGCAGGAAACTGGCTTGGCGCCAGTTGCGGAGATGGCTTGAAATGAGGCCACATAAGTTAGCGAAGGCACCAGCACCTCGTCACCTACGCTAATACCGCTTGCTTGCAATGCCAGGTGAAGAGCCGCCGTACCGTTCACTACACACACCGCCGGACGACCAAAGAATTCCGTCAGTGCTTGTTCAAAATGCTGGACTTTGGCACCCATGCCGAGAAACTCGCGGTCGAGCACCTCCATAACCGCCTGTTTCTCGGCGTTACCCAAACAGGACTTGGATAGACGCATCATACGTTCCGGTTTCATACCTGCCACGGGGCTTTTCCGCCTTGCCAGAGTTCTTCCAGTAGATCCCGATCCCGTTTCGTATCCATGCACTGCCAAAAGCGCTCATGGCGATAGGCCATAAGTTCCCCCATCCTTGCTGCCTGTTCTAGAGGTTCGCGTTCAAGAACTGCCTTATCGCCATTGATCAGGTCAAAAAACTCCGGCTGCACCACAAAGTAGCCGCCATTGATCCAGCCCTGCTCCATTTGCGGCTTCTCTTGAAAACTCGCCACCTGCTCACCTTCTACCCGCAGTTCCCCAAATCGCGCGCCAGGATGGACTGCGGTTACAGTCACCATCTTGCCATGGCTACGGTGAAAAGCCAGCAGTCGTTCGAGATCGATGTCCGCCACACCATCACCGTAAGTCAGCATAAATGGTTCATTGCCAATAAACCGCTGCATGCGCTTAACCCGACCACCGGTCATGGATTCCAACCCGGTATCCACCAGCGTTACCCGCCAATCAGCAGCATCCACTTGGTGTGAAGTGATACTCCCCGTCGCCAAATCTACCGTAAAGTCTGCATTCAGCGAACGATAGTGAAGAAAATATTCTTTTACAACTTCGGCACGGTAACCCAAGGCCAGATAAAAATCCTTGTGCCCAAAGCGCGCATAGGTGCGCATGATATGCCACAGAATTGGTCGCCCACCTACTGTAACCATTGGTTTTGGAATCGCCTCTGTGTATTCGGACAACCGCGTACCAAAACCACCGGCGAGCAGAATTACCTTCATGATCCACACTCCCATTCATAATTGAATGCCTCGATAGGCCGACGCTCAACCTCTTCCGGTTCATGTGGAATATCGGCCACATTTAGAATCATGCTGTAAGGTACCATTCGTCCTTGAAAACCAAACCAGATTCCTGGTGGCACAGTCAAACGTGCGTAATTGGATATCCCGATGGTTTCTTCGCGGATTACCCCTGCATCCTCAGCATAGAACACAAATCGTACCTCTCCGACTGGAACAACAAGATTGAGCGTCATCTGCCGGTGCAACTTCCAGGCCTTGACCACACCCTCTTCGATCATGGAGAAGTAGGCCTCGCCAAATCCGCGAAACTCATCATCCGTACACTTGAGCACATGCAGGACATCGCCGCCAGCGACAGGAATGCGTTTGAGCGGTGTAACACGGATATGCTCCAAACTCATTTCACCCATGCCAGTCCCTGTTTCTCCGCCTGATTAACATAGGCATCAATCTGTTGCAGTGAGAATTCTGTTATCGAACTTTGCGGGGCTTCGTAGTACCTTCGATACCATAAGGCCGTCTCACGCACGGTTGCCTCAAAATCCCAAACCGCATGCCAGCGCAAGTGGTGCAATGCCTTATCACAATTAAGCTTGAGCAACCCGGATTCATAATGCCCATCTTTCCGAGTCGAAACATCTTCATACCGCACCCGATCCCAATGCCTGGACATGGACGAAACCAACTCGCCCACCGAATGATTCTGCTGTGCTGGCGGGCCAAAATTGAACGGCTCTCCATGCATCTTCTCATCGGTGGATAAAGACATTGCCAAGGTAAGGTAACCGCTCAATGGTTCTAGCACATGCTGCCATGGGCGCGTTGCGTGAGGATTGCGTAACTGCACAGCCTCACCCGCTGACCAAGAACGCACGCAGTCGGGAACAATACGATCACTCGCCCAGTCTCCACCACCGATTACGTTACCAGCACGGCCTATCGCCAGTCTAATTGGGTGCCCGTCTTGAAAAAATGAATGCAAATAGGACTTGATAACGAGCTCCGCGGCCCCCTTGGAACCACTGTAAATATCCTTGCCGCCCAGTCCGTCGGTTTCGCGATATCCCCAAACCCACTCCACATTGTTATAGCATTTGTCACTAGTGATCAACACAGCCACACAAGGTCGATCCACTGTCCGTAAAGCTTCCAGAACATTCATAGTACCTAACACGTTAGTGGTCATGGTCTCGACCGGGTTGCTGTAGGATGTCGAGACGATGGCCTGAGCAGCAAGGTGAAATATGAAATCAGGCCGCTCTTTTGCAATGATGTCACGCATGACGTCCAGATCACGGATATCCGCCTGGATGTGCCTAATACGCCCGGCAAGAGCCAGTACTTCAAACATGGCGGGTTGAGTCGGAACATTTCTGGAAACCCCAACCACTTCGGCACCCAGTTTCAGCAACCAAGTAGTGAGCCAACTCCCCTTGAAACCAGTGTGGCCGGTCACCAGCACTCGCCGACCATTGTAGATATTGGCAAACATTGTTATGAACCTTTCACCTGATATATGCAGTTCTTCGATCAGACACGAAGCATTAACCGTTTTAAACTCACAGTAGCGAAAATGGCAATTTTTTTTGCTGTAGCCACAGGCTCGTGGATCATGTACGTCCAAAGAAGTTGCAATGTTTTCCAAGGAAAACACAACATCACCCACCAACGGGTCTTCAATCTTTCCAGTTCCACTAGTTTTATCAATTGTAGCGGCGTCCACAGTGGAGTCTGAAGTTGGGATTTTTGGATGATCAGGTTGTCCCAATCAAACTCCGGAACCAGATAAGCATTCTTTATGGCAATTTCCAACACCTCTGAACCCGGATATGCGGTCAATAAGGACGCATGGGGATATACCTTAAGTTTGCGGCAGAAGGAGAAACTCTCTTTGATCTGATCTAGTGTTTCCACAGCATCGTGGCCGATATTCCCTACCACCAAGTAAATCCCCACTTCCATTTCGAATCGACGAATATCCTTAACCAACTGGGGAATCGCGTCCAGCTTCACCGGTTTGTTGATAATGTTGTCCAGAACCCATTGATTGCCTGACTCGATTGCGATGTTTACTCGATAGCATCCCGAAGCCTTCATTTTCCCAAGAATCTGCTTATCGAGTAACCAGGGAGACACGCCATTCGGGGTGTCCCAATATAGTTTGTAACGCGCTGCCATTGCATCGAACAAGTCTGTCGCTCGCCGCTGTTTGGCAATAATCTGATCGTCCTCAAAAAATATTTCATCGATTTGGTACTTATCCAGCAGTTCATCAATTTCGGATAACACGTTCTCGATGGAACGCATTCGGGGGCGGCGGGTAAATACCTTATACGCTGTACAGAAATTACAGCGATACTGGCAACCACGTGAGGTAATCATGGAAACGGCACGCTTACCCTTGCCCACTCCTCCGTGACGAATCCCCGCTGCGAAGTATTTTTCCATCGGCAACAAATGTCGGGCTGGGAAGGGTAGCGCATCCAATTCGTTGATCGCCGTTGTTTTCTGAATCACAGAAGGATTGCCTGCCTCGTCTCGAAAAGCGATCCCATCCAACTGACTCAAATCCATATCTGCTTCGATGCAACGAATCAAGGGAACAATTACATTTTCCCCCTCTCCGAGAACCGCGACATCTATACAAGTATCCTCAAGAACTGATTCTGGTGCTGACGTGGCATGCGCCCCGCCGAAGATAACTACGATCTCCCTATCTACCTCCTTGATCACTCTCGCGACTTGATGGGCATTTTTTCGCTGCGAGGTGAACATGCTTGTGATGCCCACCACATCAGGATCTATTTGCGCAACGACCCTTTTTATCTGATCGAAAGTCAGCCCGACTAGAATCTTTTCGTCATTGATGCGCGTCTCCTGCTCCCAACCCTCAATAAAGGCATCGAGAATCTGCACCTCGAATTGCTCACGCTCCAGCATGGAAGCAATGTAGGCTATCCCGAGCGGCGCATTTGGATTCATGTCCCCCCGTGTATTATTGGAAAAAGCGGGGGGCTGGATGAGCAGAATCTTTTGCAGCTTCTTCCGGTGGGCAATCGGTGCTGACATGAACAGTGGTCTGGGGCTGATGCCAACGACCGAAATATCAAGTTGTTTAGTCATCCATCAAAATTTTATCTTCGTTCAGTTGGGAAAAAATAGCGCATCTTGTCGTTTCCAGTTTCCATAAAAAAAGATCTTCGCGTACTTTCGGCTATAGCGAAGCGTTCCATAGCGGGTAACTTTGCTTCGCAAAACCTTTCGCTAATTGCTTCCCTCAGATCGTCTGTGGTGTAAGCAATGGCCCACATTTTAGGGTCAATGCCCTCCAGCGGATTGCAGTTTAACCCGGCCTGGCGTCCAATCAGCACCACCGGAATTCCCCGGCATACCGCTTCAACTGCAGAACTGGAACCAGAAGTTACAACCACCTTTGCTGCAGGAAGAAGTTCATCCATTTTGCGGTCCGTCCATTCAATAGCTTTTATTTTCATGGATGGAAACGTCTGTTCCACTTTCTTCTGGAACTGTGCAAGGTTTATATCTTGATGGGTTTTTAGAACAAAACGAGTAATTCCCATACCTTCCTCCCGACAAAGTGGCGCTATACAATCTATGATATTTGTCGATTCTCCCATCGAGTGTGTCAGCAATACCAGCAGCGTATCACCCTTCTTATCGGCAGTCGTAGGTTGGTGAAGATGGGAATAGCGTAGCGCAGGCACAACAGAATACTTGCCTACTGAATCAAAGCGTGAAATCGTTGGCTTAAGCGCTTCCCCGCAGACCCAGTTCTCGGCAGGAGCAACGCCAGCCTTGACCTCACCAGAAGAAGAAAACAACGAAAGAAAATTACTCAAAGCCACGTATTGCCGTACCGCAATCGTGCGACATTCAGGCAAGACTTCCTTGATTCCCAACACGATACCCTTATCTAGAGCTTGGTTCTCAAACCAGTCGATAAACCATTTTGGATTTATACCCGCATTTGCCATTCTGCGAGGAGTACGCTCTAGGGCTAAAGGTATTGCTCCGCGCAACCCTGCTGTGAAACATTCTGTTCGAACCAGCAAACTTACCGGTACATCGTGAAATACCAGTGGTGTCTGCAAAAGGAATGATAGCCCATGGCGCATACTCATCCAGGAAGCCAGAACCAGATCTTGGAAGGTTATAAAGGCCTCAAAGGGCACGAAGGGAGCTTCACCCCGCTTCATTGCGGCAAAGGTTTTCCGCAGGCGCCAAAAGGGAATATGGTAAAGCAACGGGAAATAAGCAGCCTTGACCCCCTGAGAGCGGTAGTACGCCATCAGGCCGGGGAAATAACGGTCTTTACAGTTGCCGTTCTCCCCAATATCGCCATCGTGAATATACGTTTCTAGCAAGAGTTCTATAGCAGCAAGCCGGTTTGTCACATATTCCTTTGTGAATACGCGCCGAGCCACAATCATTCTGTAACCTAACAGCGACAGCCTGCCTAACCATCTCGCCAATGCAACCAGATTACGACGCCAATGCCGCAAGAGGCAGCTGGTTTTACCATAGCACTGATATTCCCAAGCATGGACACGACACAACTCGGCAAGAGCAAGAGCAAGGCCATACGATCCCGTCACAACGATGATTTCGTTCTTTCCCTGCTTGACAGCGCGATCTATCAACGTCATCCAAACCAAGTGCAGAAACAGATGGCTCTCGAATGGATTCTTGCTCAGCGGAGTCGCAAGCCAATAATGGGGGGGGGACATGTTCATGTACTCATCCACCCAATCGACAAAAGACTTCTGAAGGTCTAAAGCTGCTTGCTGGAAAACTTCGGCAGATAACAAGGGGCGAGATTTCTTCAAAACATCCCGGGTCAGTCGGAACACATCCAGATCGTCGTCCGCATAAACCCATTCAGCCTCCACCAATTCCAGCCTACTCACACAGTCGGGCATGGTGACGCTAATTCTCATATATAAGTTTCCGCAACCCCGTTAGATCGTAAAACCGGAACATCCAATGAAAAACATCTTCCGGGGTTAATCGGCTCGATTAGAAATCGTCGAGCGATAATTATTTAATCGCTTGCATCAACCTTTCAACCTTTTTAAGGTCGAGCAGGGTATCAACAGCCTGTGTATTGTGCCGTGTCGGTGCCATACGCACCTTCAAACCATGTTCTAAAACACGCATCATATCCACCGACTCGACAATTTCTAGCGGTGTCGGAACCAGTTGTGTGTACTCAATCAGAAAGTCCCGACGAAACGGAATAATGCACACCTGCTTTCCCATGGGAATATCAGTCACCTTGCAGCGGGTCGGGATTGGCTCACGGGAAAAATACATCGCGTTTTGATTAAGGTCACAAACCACTTTGATGCAGTTGCGATCCTCGAACTCTTCTATGCTCTGAATCGCACCCAGCAAATTTACAACCTTGACTTGCGGATCATCCAACATGGGTTGCACCGCTTCCGCGATCATTTCTGGATGTGTCATGGGCTCGTCCCCCTGCACCATGACAACAATGTCATAAGTAACTCCATCTTCCTGTTCCAGAATCGCAAGTGCCTCGGCGCAACGATCAGTTGCCCGCTCATGTTGGCTTCCAGTCATGACGGCTCGGCCACCAATGCTTTTGATGTAATCGGCGATTTCCTGGTCGCAGGTCGCTACTGCAGTTGCAGTCAGCAGAGGACTCTGCAACACCCTCTCATAAACATGGCCAATCATCGGTTTACCAAGAATCGGTGCCATAGGTTTGCCAGGAAAACGGCTACTACCCATGCGGGCGGGGATAAGCGCAAGGATTTCCATATGTTTCTTTAGGTCAGTAGGTTGGTATCTAAATGCCGCACTTTATTCTGTGCGCCCAATCCGAAAATAAGCGAAGCCCAACGTCAAGCTGAGTAAAGCGATCCAGATTAAGACATTTTTTCAGTTCTGAAACCCCCGCATAAATTCCGCTCTGATCACCCGGTGTTGCCCCTTGAATGTAATAACTACAATCAGGAATCAGTGCGCACACACGTTCTAGAAGCCCTGCCACTGTTGTCCTAACGCCAGTCCCCACATTCAAGGTTTTGCCTATCGCAGAAGGGTAAGTTGCCGCACGTAGCCAAGTTTCAACAACGTCATCGATATATACAAAGTCACGAAAACGTTCTGTGCTCCCTTTCACTTCAATCCGGCCACTAGTAATCGCCTGCGCTAGGTAGATACTCACCATACCCTGGCGAAGGTTGCTCATGTCCTGACCTGGGCCATATACATTGAACATGCGAAGTGAAACAAAGGGCAACTTGCTCAGATAAACGCGTAGGTAACCCTCAGCCGCATATTTTCCTACGCCATAGCACGAGAGTGGCAAACAATGATGGGTCTCGTTGATAGGCACGTCTTCTACCGCACCATATACCGACATTGAGCTAGCATAAACAATACGCTCAACGCTGTTTTCTATGCCGAAGCGGATTAAATTGAGCGTGGAAACCGTGTTTCTCTTTAAATCATCGATCGGATCATCGAAACTGATCTCGCCTGACGATTGGCCCGCAAGATGTAAAATCTTGCGACAATCCTGAGGAATACGGGCAATCGTTGCGGGCAGTGCAAGATCCCCCTGAACGAATTCGACTCCAGATGGAACATTTGCAAGCTTTCCGCTAGAGAGATCATCTACTCCGACAACAGGATGGCCTTCCTTCAGGAAACGGCTGGCCACATGAGAACCGATAAACCCCGCCACCCCGGTAATCAATACCTTATCCATAGCTCCTCGATTCACTCGTTACGGATGATGCCGATCAGTGTGTCGCATTTACCGATACGAATTAGCGCCTGTTTGTAGCTCTCTTCAAGTTCATGACCCAAAGCATCTGTAAAACGTTCCATGCCTCCTGGTCGCCCATCGCGTGCCCAGATCATGTGATTCGACAGGTCATAGCGCTGGTCGCGCAAAACCTCATAGGGTTGCCCAATTTCATCGAGAAGATAGCGTAGCGATGCCTCGCTGAAATACCATGGATGCGCTACAGACCAATAAAACCGCTCAAAGGCTGGAATATCATAGACCGAATATAGAGGGTCGGCAGCATTAGGTATCTCGAAAATAATCTTGCCCCCCCGCTTTAACAGCGCCAGTTGAGATTCAAGGAAAGCTTGCGGTTGCGTAATATGCTCCAGCACAAAAAAATGGAGGATGACATCAAAATGTCGCTGGGGATCGAATTGCTGCAATTGAGCAAGAGACTTGTACACCGGCAAACCACGACTCTTGACATACTCACTGAACACCCCGGATGGCTCGATACCGACACACTCATGGCCGACATCGGCAAGCGGGAAAAGCATAAACCCAGAAGAACACCCCACTTCCAGCACGCTCGCGCCTGTAGCCAAGCGTGGTTCCAGGTATTTCATGCGGCGCGATCGGGTTGGCTCGTTCGCTCGAACATGGTCATCTGATTTTCCCCAACCGCCCGAATTTCCAGCTCGTCCAGCCATAAATCCTTCAAACTCTGCCGCATAAAAACGCACCTCATCTTCAGGCGAAAGCCCCGGATATTGGTAACGCACATCACATCCCTGGCAATGGAAAAAAGCATGCTCCCGCCCTTTCTCCCCATAGACATGGGGGGTTACGACAGATTGCTTCTCGCGTCCTGCCTGGCACAACGGACAATTTTCAGGCAATGCCACTATCACCCCTTTTAATTGCTGTTTTCATGGCACCAAGGGCGCTGACAAACCACGGACATGTGGGAACTAAGGTCATGCGCCACAATAAAATCTTGCCATTCTCGCCTCTCCTCTTGCGAAGAGCGCACCGCGAAGTTACGCCAAAACCGATCTTTGATATGCGACTGGTTATTACATAGAATGTCAATATCCAGTTTACCTGGCGTAGCTACATTGAGGACTTGAAATCCAGCGCACTCAATCAACAACCGAATTGACTTCGGATTAAAGAAATTCAAATGTTGAAGTGAAATCGAGTTGGATTCATCCCACAAAACCTGGATATCCACCCCCATTCCAGAAAGAGTCGTAAACAAAAACACGTCGCCGGGCCGCATCAATGAGTAAAGGTGCCGCAGGAATACGCCAGCATCGTGCAAATGCTCAAAGAGCTCAAAGCTCACAAAAGCTTTGGGGCCTACAGGCAGTTGCTCCACAGTTACGTTTTCCAGAAAAGCCTCGATAACTGCCAAACCTTTCTGCCGGCAAATCCTGGCAAGTTCTGGGCCTGGTTCAATAATCGTTACCTTTTCACTTGTTAGCCGTTCATATTCTTCGGCAAAGATTCCGTACCCCCCGCCAATATCAAGCAGAGAATGCTGATGCGCTCCATATTGCCGCAAGCTTTCGCTAACCATACGAGCCTTGGGGAGCCAAAGTTTCTCTCTGCGCGCCCCGGCGGTTTCCCGGTAAAACGTGGTAGCGAAAAATCTTGCTGAATCGGACTCTTGATAATAACGGCAGAAATCCTGCGCCGGGGGACGCGGACTCACAAACAGCGTCTGACACTCCGGACATTCTTCATAGGAAAAACCATGTTTGCTGAAGGAGTAATTTCCTTGCGTGCCACACGCTGGACACGGCACCAGTTGGCACTGGGACTTGTTGAAGTACTTGTCTGCATCCAGCGCGGCAAGCCGTAAATATTCGTCAAATACTTTTCTAGGCCGAATTTCTTCTTCTTTCATGGATGGATCACACATGGTGCAGACACGGATTTATTCAAAAATACCGCATCAATTGAATATGCAATGAAGCGATACCCTTCTGCAATACGTTTTTCAAGTGTAGCGGGTTCCGGCATCACAACGTGCACTCCGCAGGGAATGTGATGCTCTCGTGCAAGCGCGCGAATACGTTGCATTGCCGCCTCAAAATCTGGGTGCTCAAACTGGGCGGTGCATCCCATCGATGCAGAAAGATCATATGGACCAACCATGATGGCATCGAGGCCCGAAACCTGTAGGATCTCCGCCAGATTGCCAACTGCGCGAACATGCTCGATCATCGCCACTAGCAACGGCACTTGCGCCTCTTCAATGTAGGCCTCAAAATGTTTACCAAACAGATTGGCTCGCGAAAAACCTACCCCTCGCACCCCGGCTGGAGGCCAGCAGCAAGCATCGCGCACCTGCTCAAGCTGTGAGGCACTTTCCACCATGGGCACGATCACCCCACCTGCACCGGCATCCAGTGCTTGCTTGCAATCCTTTGGCTGCCCCTGCGCCAAGCGCGCCAGTGGCAAGGTCCCCCCCAATTCCAGTGCCCGGAACAGATCGGGCAACTGGTGTACGCCTATGGCGCCATGTTCAAGATCCGCCGCAACCCAGTCGTACCCTGCCTGCCCCATTATCTCTGCCACGGATGGATGTGGGATTTGTATCCAACTGCCAATAGAGGGTTTGCCTTCCTTGAGAGATTGCCGAATCAAGCGTGTTTTTTCTAGTCTATTAACAAGCATGTAAAATCCTCCACCGAGTTCCCGGTGTAGTGCTTAAACACCTGCCCGTTAGCATCATGCCGCCGGAGCAGGAAAGGCACTTGGTTGGACTGAGCAGCATCCCAGTCTGCTTTGGCATCGCCAATCACCAAGCAGTTTTGCGGGGCAACCTGGCGGCTTGCCATAGTCTCACGAATGGCGTCCCGCTTGCTTTTCGGTGCGCCATATACTGCGGTAAAACAGGCGCGCAAGTTCAACGTCGCCAATATTTCCTCAATCTCATCCTGGGGTGTTGCAGTTACCAAAATAAACTCCTGCCCGTATGGGTTAGTACGCAAAAATTTCTCCACGCCTGGCACCCACGGAGCATCCATTACAGCTTGGCGGACGAGATTGGCAAAACGCTGACAATATTCCGTCACCACATCAGGCATAGCCGCCACTCCAGCCCAGCCTAAGTAGAGGGGGATCTTCTCAAAGCGTGACATGCCACCATGAGTCTCATGATGGATATTCACCCGTTCAACCACATCGGGGTCATAGTGGCAGAATAATTGCGCAAAGGCGTTAGCCTTAACCTCGATCGAGTCCTTGATGACACCGTCGAAGTCCCAGAAAATCAACTTTGGGCAGTGAAGTTGCGTTAGCATAAAATTTAAGGGCGGACCCAAATTTGGTTATAGCAATGCTTGAACACTGACATGGAGTTTTCGATAATTTTTGAGTGGCGTTTTTCTTTCATCATCAACCCCGCCTCCCCTAGCAACCGCTGGCACTGCTCGGATTGATCACGAAAATCATCATTCACTTCGATCAGAATTCCTTTCACCCGCCCTAGTACAGATTGTCCACCTTTCAATATCAGGTGTTCGATACCGTCCACGTCCATCTTGATGTAATCTGGTTGAGGTAAACCCAACCTCTGCACTGCATCTTCCATGGAAACGCCCAAAGTCTGGAACTGAAATACTTGGTGCATTGCCTTGCCATCGAACCCGTAATCCTGTCCAAAGGTTGACAATGCCCCCCCCCATTCGGTTGTCGTCATATGCAATCGATTCGGACCGAACCCATCACTTAAGGCTAGTGGCACTAGGCAAACTTGGTCGGTCACTCCATTCAGAAATATATTGCGCGCCAGTAATTCAAGGTTAAACACCGATGGTTCGAATGCAAAAACCCGGCAGCCTATCTGTTTCGCGGCATAGACGGAATATAGGCCAATATTGGCCCCGACATCCCACAAAACTGCCCCCTTTGGAATGTTGTCAATCCACTCCAGCGTCTCGGGTTCTTTGGTGGAGAAGGTTTCGGCCCGGAAGCGACACACCGAATTTGGCACCGGAAGTACAAGCGCCAAGGAACCACGGAATACCTTCAGCGTTTGTCCCATTGCCATGTTAAGCACTTGATTATGGAAATATCGCCCAATAATGGATTTACCAGCGATCCAGAAAAATCCGCCAGCAAGGCGTCTGACTAATTGTTTGATTATTTCTTTCATGTGTCTAACTTCCGTAATCGTGCGTGTTTTTTTGAATATCGCCTATCAACTGGATCAACCCCTGCCCAAGATCCACATGCATGGGTGGGACGTATTTTCTTCCCAATTTTGGTTGATAGGCGTAGGGAGTACGGATGTAATGGCCGGCATAATCGGTTTCCACAAACTCCACCGCTTGGGGCATACCCAGAATTTCTGCAAGCATCTTGAGCAAATCCATCACACGCATGGGCTCCTGCCCCGTAAGTACAACATGCTGATTGCAGAATTCGGCTCCCAACGCAGCTACACTGGCACGCGCTGCATCTTCCACATGGATGTATTCGCGCATAGCCTCTGCGCTACCTTCGTAGCTTACCTTGCCTGAGTCAAGTGCCCGCTTGACGATACGCCAAAGGCCATTGTGATGATCTGATCGCGGACCATAAAGCGAGCCATAGCGCAGGACAGTGTAATTGAGTCCATAAATACGCTGATATTCCTCAACATATTTTTCGGCCGCCTGTTTGCTGCAGCGGTAAAACCCTCCCTCGCGACTGTGGACATAGACCGTGCTGGCATAGATATAGCGAGTGATAGAGTGTTGTCGGCAAGACTCAAGCACTTGCACGTTGCCCTGGATGTTGATACGCACAGTTTCTACTGGCTTATTAAGGGCCTCATCCAAGTCTGCAATCGCAGCAAAATTATATACTGCATCACAGCCCGCTATAGCCCGATCCAGTACCGCTTCATCAACAATGCTGCCTACGATCATGTTCTGGTCAGGGCGCAGCCATGGCGAGGGAACCACGTCAAGAATACGTACGCGATATCCCGAGCCAGAAAGTGCATCGGCTACGTGACTACCCAGAAAACCAGATCCGCCGATTACGCAGATTGTTTTCACGTTTTTTCTCCGATTCCAAGACCCAACCGCTGAGCTTCGTATTCTTCCTGCGGCACTAAGCCTTGCATTGGCTGACCGGAAAGAAATCGAACCACTTCCTCTGTCGCTTCAATTTCCATTCGAGTACGGCAATCGATTGACATTGAACCCATGTGAGAAGTAAGCAGACAGCGATCAATGAGTCCAAAGGGACCAGCATAGGGCTCTTGCTCAAATACATCTATAGCCGCCCCCCCAAGATGTCCGGCATTGAGCGCACCAGCCAAATCTTTCTCGTTAATAATCCCTCCGCGCGAAGTGTTTATCAGCAATGCATCCGGTTTCATTAAGCTAAGATGTTCTTCTCTAATCATATCTTTGGTGTATGCAGTTAGTGGCACATGCAGACTGATCACATCGGCTTGGCGGTAAATCTCTTCCTTGGGCATCCATTCTAGTTTGAGTTCTGTGTTCAATTTGATGTCCGGATTAATGTCGTTGACCAGCACCCTTGGCATGCCAAATCCGCTCAGGTACGACAGAACTCGTCTGCCAATACGCCCTACACCAATAATCCCGATCGTCACCTCCGGGATTCGCCTTCCAAAATGCCGGTTCCATTCGCCGCGATGTAGCTGAACATTCGCCACGTTCACGAAGCGAAGCAAGGACAACATAAGCCCCACCGTCAGCTCAGCCACCGCCGGTGCTGGCGCATCCGGCGTATAACTCACATGAATTCCTCGCCGCTCAGCCGCAATAAGATCAACACTATCAAGCCCTATGCCGACGCGGGAAATCAGCTTCAAGTTTCTCGCACGGCTCATTACCATATCCGTAACAGGCTCGGTACCAGCAATCAAAACATCAAAATCTCCAACCATTTCGGCAAGTTCGCCTTCCTTGAGCTTGCGGCCAAAAGGGTTAACCAGATACTCAATGCCAGCGTCTATTAACAGCTCTAATGGCTTACGACTTTTGCCAGCAAATGGTACTGTAGTTATCAGGGCTTTGGACATAGATTTTTTGTGGGCAAGTTATTCAATGCACTTCTTTCAGCAATGATGTATCTAGTAACCACGTTGCATCTAGAACCATACGCACTGGCATAGCGGCAACATTACTTTCTTGCCGAAGAGCCTTGACCAAAACCTGCGCCTTAGCTCTTCCTGCAGCCAGAACAAAAATGTATTTGGCTTGAGCAATGACAGGAGGGGTAATGGTAAGTCGCTCATGAGGCGGTTTGGGGCTTGAAACAAGCACAACCCTGCGATGAAACTCTAGCAACGCCGGACTCTTGGGAAACAGAGATGCGATATGACCATCCTCGCCCACCCCGAGAAGCAGTATATCAATACTATCAGGAAGTGCCTTGGCATACCTCAAGGCTGCCGCCTCACGATCAACATCATCAGCTTCCATGCGAAATATGGTGCAACCTTCCGGAATTCCACGGGCGAACAGTGTCTTTACAACCATTCCATAGTTACTTTCTGAATGGTCAGGAGGAACACATCGCTCATCACCGAAATAAAACCGGACGTCACCCACCGTTCGGGTCGGCAATAGCTTTGCCCAAGCTGTGTAAAACCGTTCTGCACATCTCCCCCCGGTCAACATCACGCTGCACTCGCGATCTTCAGCTAACCGAGTATCCATCACATCCTGAACAGCCCTGGATGCCTGATCTGACCAGTCTGACTCGTGGAAAAGCCTAATCATTTTCTGATCACCTTAACCAGGTCAAAGACATACCTTGCCAACAGGCCGAACAGTACCGTCTATTGGGTACCAGGATATCTTGAATTACCTGCCAGATATACCCAAAAATACTAATACCTGAATTACAGAAGATAGTCATAAGTTCTTCATATAGTTTTGAATCTCGCAAAACTCTTCTGCTCAAACCCGAATATTGCCGGAACATAGTATCCGGCTATCGCCACGAGAACAGTGTATGCCATGCCCGACAATAAAAAATCCCAGAACAATGGTAGGCCTAACAAACCAATCACCCAAACACTCACGCAAGCAAATAAGCCAAACCCGGCTGCTACAAAAAGCTGGTGGCGCAAAAACCAGGCAAAATCCAGTTTCAACATGCGTACGTTGAACCACAAATAGATATTCACAGTTACAAATTGGAGTGCTACCGTTTTTGCTGCAAGTCCTACAGCGCCCAGCATCATTCCACCCAAATCTGGAGGAGCAATCATAAAATAAATGATCGGCAAACCCGCCAACATACTTCCGACCCCAACATTCCGATATAACCTGGTTTGCCCACTTGCATAGAATACGGCACCACTTAGATGCCCATAGGTTTGATGCATAGGATTGAGCGCCATTATTGAAAGGGCTAAACTCCCGGTTGTATATTCGTACCCGCCAAACAATAGTGCTATATCATCCCCACGCACAACAACAAACATAGAAAAATAGGCAGCAATCGCATAAAAAAGAGGAACATAACGCTGAAAAAGTCTTCCCATTTTGGCAAGATCTAGCTCACCCCACGCACGAGAAAACTCACGCGTAAGTAACTGTGTCATAGCACTCGTGAAAAGAAAACACACAGCTCCTACCCGAAAAGCCAACCCAAAATAACCTTGCTCAACTGAGCCCGCGTACCGCTGCAACAACCACCGGTCAGCAATACCGGCAATCAAACCCACCAATGCATAAACAAACAACGGGTGAGAATAATCGTAAAACTCACGCACATACTCACCCAGTGGCTTTACATATTTTCCTGGAAGTTTCGGATTTGCGATGCCCGCCTGCCGAATTAGACGCCACCAAGCAAAGAGCAACCCCACGTGAATGCAAACAAAATAATAGAAATAGTTTTCGAGAACAAGCAGACCCACTGCAAACAACAAGAGTAATGATGCTATGGCAATCAATCGCTGAAACAGCAAAATGCGCTCACTTAGAAGCGTTATCCCGTGCGCATCCAAGGATTTCTGTACGACTTGCGTCCCCCAAGTAAGAAGCGCTACAACGCAAGCTAGTCCAATCAACAATATCGACTGGCCAGGCCAAATTGTTTCCCGCCCTGGAGAAATCGCTAACGCTAGAGTCACCACCATAACGACAATGCTCATTAGAAGAACAAAAAGAAAATAACGTCGCAATAGACCGGCATCATCTTGTCGTTGCGAAGCCTTGGTATAAAAGCAGGTCGAGGTTCCCATATCAAGAAGCCCGATAACCGGCTGGAAGAACGCAAACAAAAACTCAAAGGCACCATAAGCTGCAGGGCCGAGTGCGCGCGGAACTAGAGAAATGGTTACCAAACCAAGTCCCAGAGTTGCAATGTTGGTCAAAAGCTTTGCAACAAACCCGGATTTTATGGATACCGGGTCATGCTCCGATTTGCTTGGGTCTAGAATAGCGGCCTTCCTGAGTTATTTCCGTACTTTTGAACAGAATTTTCACGGTGAAAAGTTGAGCCCTGCACAGCAGTAGTAGCTACAAAGGTTATTCCAGTAGCTCAAACCTCCCTTTACCACATGGGATAATTCGCATCATCCCGTCTTTTGTCTGGCTTAGTCTTATTAAATAACCTCTTAATCCATTGAAGAAACCGCCTAATCATTTCTCCCTCCTTAGCTCTTCATTAATTATCCCAGCTATTAATTGATACCCATTATTGTTGAGATGAACTGCATCTGTAAAAAGGTCCACACTTTCATTGGCTATATTTTTAAATAACGGACAGTAATAAATATATTCCATATTATTTAATTCGGAATGTAATTGACCAAGACCGCTAATCATATATTTATCAAATTCTTCATTTATCTGATAGAAATTAGAATTATTCGCAGCACCTTTTGGCCTACCATACATATAGTAAGGTTGAAGGAAAACATAAAGCTCTATGTTTCTACTTTTACATACATCAACAAGTATGCCTAACCAATACAAATAATTTTTTACTCCTATTTTAATCAGTGCCTCCAATTCCTTAGGTTGCCCCCCCTTATTTATGCCATATCTATTTAATCTAACTTGACTCAGAAATCTATATAGCGGCGTTATTATTAAATCCTCCCTAAAAATTTCTTTAGCCGAAATTTTTAAATGGTATTTAATGTCTTTTAGAGAGGATAGATGCTGGTTTACAGCCGTTCGATAACCAAGTTCACTGTAGAACGACAACGGATCTGAACCAATGTAATAATTATGATAATCGAATGGCATTGCTAGTGCTAAATTATTACACCCATCAAATATAGCTATTCTGTTTGGGTTAATAGCTTCCAGATGCTTAACAATAGTTATTACCTCTTGCTCTATATTAAATCCAGGAATGGCCAAATTGACAACATCCCAACCATATGTATTTTTCAAATAGCCTGAAATATTGTATTCATTACCTGTACTACCTGTTCCGAACGCTACACTTCCTCCAAGAAGCACCAATTCAGAGTTCCTAACCCGATCTAAGTATCCGTCATCGCAAATTTCAAAGCATACTGGAATATCTTCATTTCCCGGAAGGTTATAAAAAACCCTACTCATATCGAAGGAATGCTTTCCTGGTTTAATTACAAACATATTATATTTAGAGAATATATACTCAAGCGGTTTCCTATTTCTTTTTCTAAATGCCACTAATAAATCAATTATTAATATCAGGATAAGAACCAAATGTATTCTAATATCCATAATCAGCACACCCATTCTTCTCTTTAACAATGCTAGTAAGCCAAGATTGTTCAATGATCTTGGAGGTTTTTGTTGGTGAGCGTTTCAGCCTTTTGCGAAAACGCAGAGGGGATCTACCACAGGGTTCTTCAACTCGGACAGCAATTCGTTGCTGAATTGTGTTTCCATCGTTGCATGATTAGTTCGCATCAGGTAGCATCAATTTATCCATATGGTATTCATATTAAATACATCAACAACCTTATTATTCAAGAAATGGCTGGGCTCTCTCTATGAATTTTTTTCGGCATTGCTTAAAACTATATCAGTTCTATCGTAAAAAGAAGCAAGCGGAACAACGCCCTCTTGTCGCAGATAAACCCTACAAGCTTTGCAATATCGAGCTAACCAATCATTGCCCAATGAATTGTGTAATGTGCCCTAGAACACAGAATATGACTAGAAAACGGGGCTACATGGATTTTTCGCTATTCAAGAATGTTATCGATCAAGCCGTTCTTGATAATTCGGAGCACACCGCTGGCAAAACAGAAATTGCGTTACATCACTTTGGTGAAAGTCTGATGCACCGCGGTTTTCCTGAATTCATTCACTATGCTACTGAAAGAGGGATTATTGTCGATCTCTCAATCAACCCTCTTATTATGACTGAGCGTGTAATTAGTGGCCTAATCAACGCCCCGCCTTCCACGCTTCACATCTCTCTTGATGGCCATGATGACCATTCATTCTTTCAGATTCGTGGGGTTAGAAATGCATATGAGCGTTCTAAGAGGAATTTTCTGTCCTACCTAGAAGCAAAGAATACGGGGGGCATCAAAACTCGCGTCGTTCTGAATATGATTGACTTTTCACTTAACAAGGAAAGCATTTTAAAAGTAGAAAATCTCTGGCGGACCGTTGCGGGTATCGATGAATTCTCAATCAAGGAGTTTGTTAGCTGGAATGGGGATGATAAAGTTGTGAATTTACTTCAGGGGGGCAGGAAAAACATCATTCATTCGCCATCCCAAAAGTCATACGTTTCCTGCAATCGCCCATGGGACGTTCTCACTGTTACCTGGGATGGCGACGTCGTTCCATGCTGCTACGACTATGATAAAAAACACGTATTGGGGAATGTCCGTGAGCAATCTCTTATGGAAATATGGCGTGGTTGGAATATGCAGGATTTGCGTAGGCAGTTTATATCAAACCAAGTTACATCACCTCTATGCGTAAATTGCGAATATTTGCTTAGGATTTTTTGATGCAGGCCAGCTCAGAATATGGAATCTCTCTCTCGTGAGAGACTATTCGATACCATATTGCTTGAGCCGATCATCTCGCGAAGAAAAGTAAACAAGGCGCTTCCCCTCGAAAGATTGGTGCTAGCCTAATTCATCGGGATATCCTATAGGATTCCAAATATCCCACATCATGGTGCTTACTTCCCTCTGACAATCGTCGGCCGTGTGCTCCTGCTTCGGGAGCTACAACTTCATTTTCCCTTTCAAGTCATCAAGATTGTACCCCCAAACTTGTAAGGCGGAATCTCGGAAATTCACACTATTGGTGTGAAAACACAGCCCAAACACGGCCACCGTTAGCTTCGATACGTATCCACTTTAGGATCAATTTTAATTTTAAGGCGATCCCTCCCGAACAAACGTACTGTAAAAGCTATTGGGGTAATTATCAGAATAAAAATTAATGCGAGAATAAGTCTTTCAAATTTAAAGGTGAAATAATTCTGGTCTTGCATATATTCCTCCTGAGTTTCTCTGAGAATCCGCTATTCTTTCAGTCCAATTGGAATTCATTCTTCCATGAACTGTCTTGTTCTCGTTTTGGTTGCTTATCTTTATATAACAGATAGTTTTCAAGTACCAAGCAATCTATTCCTGTCCTCATAAAACATCTATAAGCATCTTCCGGTGAACAAACAATTGGTTCCCCGCGAACATTAAATGAAGTATTTACCAACACACCACATCCAGTTCTCTTTTCAAAACACTTGAGAAGCTCATAGTAACCGGGGTTCGTTCCTGCATGGACAGTTTGTACCCTAGCGGAATAATCCACATGAGTTACTGCCGGTATGTTTGAACGTGCAACATTAAGTTTGTCAATCCCAAATAAACCCTGTTGCACTTCGGTCATTGGGATGCGAATGCTTTCATTTACTGGTGATACTAATAGCATATATGGGCTAGGACGATCTAGTTCAAAGTACTTACCAACCATCTCATCTAAAACTGATGGGGCAAATGGCCTGAATGATTCACGAAATTTTATTTTTAAATTCATATCTGATTGCATTTGTGGGTTTCGCGGATCGCCTAAAATAGATCGAGCTCCCAATGCCCGGGGGCCGTATTCCATACGCCCTCTAAACCATCCAACAATATTACCTTGTTCTAATACCTTAGCTAACAAAGGAAATAATTGAACATCATCAATTTTTTCATAAACAGCACCAACCGAATTAAGATATTGGACTATATCTTTATCTGAGAATGCAGGGCCAAGAAATGATCCATGCATGCTATCCATATGGTTTATGTGTCTAGGTTGTTGCTGGTCCTGGTGATAATATGCAAGAGCCGCGCCCAGAGCTCCCCCAGCATCGCCGGCTGCCGGTTGTATCCACAAATCCTTAAACACTCCCTCTCTTAATAAGCGGCCATTGGCTACGCAATTTAATGCCACCCCCCCAGCTAAACATAGGTATTCCGCACCTAATTCCTTGCTAATAGTTCGGCCTAATCTAAGAATTATCTCTTCAGTAACTTCCTGGATTGATCGAGCAATATCCAGATCTCTTTGTTTTAAATAGCTCTCTGGTTCGCGCGGAGGTCCCCCAAACAGCTTGTGGAAGAGCTCGTTAGTCATAGTAAACCCTGTTGCGAAATCAAAGTACCTCATGTTTATGCGGAATGTCCCATCTTCTTTTAGATCAATCAGCTCCTTCATAATAAGGTCATAATATTTTGGTTCCCCATAAGGGGCCAAGCCCATTACCTTGTATTCGCCTGAATTAACTTTGAAACCTGTATAGTAAGTAAATGCCGCATATAAGAGACCTAAGGAATGAGGAAAATCTATCGTCCATTTGAGATCCAATTGATTTCCTTCTCCATGCCATACTGATGTAGAGGTCCATTCTCCCACCCCATCCAAACATAGCACAGCCGCTTTCTCAAAAGGACTCGGATAGAAGGCAGCAGCCGCATGAGACAAATGATGTTTGCCAAAAGAAATAGGCGGAATTTCATGGGAACAACAATTTGCTAGACGGGCCAATTCATTTCTTAATAATTTTTTTAGAAAAAACTTATCCTTCCAGACATGCATTGCTTCTAAAAAGGTATCAAGTCCCTTAGGCGCAAAAGCCAAGTAGGTTTCAATTAATCTGGAAAATTTAACATATGGATTGTCATAGAAAACAATGTGATCTACATCTTGTATTGAAATTTCACCTGCAACTAAACAATACCTTATTGATGCCAAAGGAAATTTGGCTTCACCTTTTTTTCGTGAAAACCGTTCTTCTTGGACAGCAGCAATAATCTCACCATCACGAATTAATGCCGCAGCACTGTCATGATAAAAAGCCGAAATACCCAAAATATTTTTCGTCATTTAGTATTCCAATGAAGTAATTACACAGAATCACCTCGCTAGATTTCAATCCTAGTCAAGTACCAATTCAAATTCACGTTCCCAGTGCAATTTCCAGTCTGGCGAGAAATTTGCGTAGCGCGCAATAAAATTCTGACGTGCTTCCTGCACTTCTCGTTTGTCCCACCAACCTTCTGGGTCATTGTTTAGAGAAACAAAAAACTGGGCAGCAGATTTACCAGATTGGTGCAGAATACCCAATTGTTCTAAAGTGTCTATCCAAGGTTGGACTTCGGTGCGAAAAGCATAGGCATCGGAATCGTAGAAACACACTGTAGGAATGTTAAGCGCCAAGGTTTCCAACCAAGCGGTGCCAAGATAATTGTGTACCACTAATCGGCTTTCTGCAAAGCGTGTAATTGATCGCTTACGATGGTTGTCAAAAATTGCCTCCGGCGCTGCCTTGCGTAAATTATCGGTAAATCCCCAGCCGTAATCGTGTGGATAGGGGCGAATAAGAACACCTCTCCGGTCGGGCAAAAAAGTGAGGAAATCACAGGTTCTCCGATGCATGGTTTCGATGGTACCAGGCATAGGGAGACATTGGAGTCGATGGGGCACTTTTGGAAAATCCACACAATTCAGCAACAACTTATACTTGGCTTGCAACCTCTTGCTATATGAAGGAGTAGCAGGACTCAATTGATAAACCGGCCGATCTGGCCGATCCCAACCCCAAGAATAGTAGCGATCTGACACACGGATTTCGTAATCTTCCATGGCAAGCAATGGCTCAATACCATACCCCCCGCCGCCTTGGTGATAGAGTAATTTTGTGCCTTCCTGCCGCCATTCTGCCGCAAGTACCTTAAAAACAAGGTGACTACTCAATGCGCGGGAACTATACAGCGCGTTGGGTCTTATTAAAGGAAGGGAAAGAACAGCATTACGATAGTCTTCGAAGCCTTCTAGGATCGCTGAGGGAAGGAACAAAGGCATTAAGGCTGTCACGATGTTGGCAAAACTATCAACCGTTGTTACTGCCATTTTTTTTCGCCACTGATAATTAATGTCCGCAGATAAACAAAGTTGGTATTGCAGATCATCCCATGCTAACCATCGGCGCCACTTCATGATTGCAAGTACCCACTCTGCATGTTGGCATTTGTACCCAGGGTAAGTCAGCATCAACTGCGGCGATTTGGTTGCCAATCCACGAAGCATTGAAACTGTCCGTTTCGTTCCAGAACCTGAAATAATTGAAATTCTTTTTTTCCAATAAAGAAGGCTATCCGGGATTAAATCGGCGCCTTCGAGTAAACGCATCACCATACTTCTCAAGTACTGGTGATAATCTTCATTAAGAGAAAACTGTTGTGCTTCTATAAGGTCGCCAGGAATTTGGTAAGTGGTTTGGGTTGATGGCACATTACCCACCAAAACCTCTCGCCAAGCCACGTAGACATGGTGTGCAAAGTGTTCTAGCCAATCACCAGCCACCAAATCGTAGTATTCGTGAGACCTGGCAATACCGTGATAGCTATCCAAGAGATTTTTCAGGTATTCAAGGAAATAGCCGCGAGACCGTGATATTTCAGCCAGCCCTTCGAGTACGACTTTTGAATTCCAGACAATGGAAGCGTTACTGATCACGTAGCTCAATTTTTTTTAGCTGGAAGGCCAGAAAACAATTACTGCCGGCCATTAGAAATTCATTTGAAAAAAGGAAGTAAAACAGTACAAGGTAGGGATACCAAATTGTCATCCATAAGAGCTTTAACGCAGTTCGAATGGGCACGGAGAAAGAGTTGAAAAACCGTATCAGCGGCTTTAGGACTGGGCGTGTCTGAATATCATAGGCTTTCCAGGCGAAACAACTCAACCCGGAATGTCTGGCGACTATCGTTAACCCATGTTGAGCAAAGAATATTTCCCATTGAGACGGTGACTTAGCCAGATTTGTAATCTCATCAAACCGACCATTATCCATTCTGGCAAAGTAACGCCCGATTCTCCCCGGCATTAACATAGCTATGCGATAACACAGGAAAGAGCTTTCAAATTTTTTATCGTAGAGAAGAATAAGCATGTCCCCATCAGGGGCAAGTATGCGGTATGCCTCGTTTATCGCCTGCTCGTGGTCACGCAAACCGTGGGGGGTATAATAAAATACCTTGGAGACTGAAGCAGAGGCTAGCGGTAGTGCCTCATAAGCTGATACCACGCAATGTTTCGCAAAGCCAATTTCCTTGATCTTACTTACATGAGTTTGCTTGGCATCAATAGCCAAGCAAATGTTTGGATCATCCAAACTTACTGCTGAGAGCAGCACTGCATTCTGGTGGGTATCATAGATATCCTGCTTCGTGAGGTCCGTGAGTAAATAGCGGTCGAACCATAGAGGGAAAGACCCTCCGTGCATAATGTAGCTATATACCCCATCGCCCGATCCTATTTCTACGACTGAGTCAGACCAATCTAGCCTATAAAGCAAGCTCGCCGTCAAGGTGTCATTTATGGCATCGTGTGGCTTCAAAAAATAGATGTTGAGATAGCGCCACAGTCGAGAAAAAATAAAACGCAAATGATTCACGGTGATTTATGCTTTTCTTATTATGGACATTTCAAATCTTCTTCAGAACTAGGTAGTAATTCAAAATCAATCCATCCAGGCCACTATTGCCTAGCACATACAGAGCCTCTGCGGGCGTGTTAACAATGGGATGACCATGCAAATTGAAGCTTGTATTCAGGAGTGCTCCACGGCTAGTCAGGGCTTCGAATGCCTCAAGAATATCGTAGAGTGCCGAATTCACCTCTCGGTGAAGTATTTGCGCACGCGCCGTTCTATCAGCCGGATGACAGGCAGCTATCATCGCTTCGTAACCTTCGGGTGTAGTATCAAAACCGATGGTCATGTGGGGTGATTCGATATTTTTTGGGTTTAGTAAGTAACGATGGACATATTTATCCATTATCACCGGAGCGAATGGCATCCAGAAATCACGGCTCTTGATAGCAGCATTGATTTTCTCCTTTACCCGCAGGTCGCTCGGATCGGCAAGGATCGATCGATTGCCGAGCGAGCGCTGTCCGAACTCCATGCGGCCGGCACAGCGGGCGAGTATCTTGCCCTCACTGAGCAACCCGGCAATCTGCATGGGTGTGGGCGACCGGAAAACCTGGTACTTTGATGGATCGAGGCCTGCTGTCACTGCTGCCTCCTGTTCCGGTGTGGCGGACGGGCCAAGATATAGGTGGGGCAGGGATGCAACATCGAGGGAATCCCATTGCTTGCCCGATTCGCGCGTCAAGTCTTCCGCCAGGCAGATCCCGGCACTGATGGACATGGATTCGTCGCTCGCCGATCCGCCGATGAACAAGTTCTCAACCCCGGGCAGAGCCGCAATCTTGCCCATCGCCTTGATGTTCATGGCCACGCCGCCAGCAATCACCACCTTGCCAATACCAAACTGGGCGACCGCGTTTTGTACCCACTCGGTCAGCAAGTCCTCTAACCAAGTCTGCAGAGCGAATGCGATATTATCGAAACGCACGCCTTCCAGTCGCTCCCTGAACCAGAAGTAGCTATCCGTGGGCTTTTCCCGCCATTTGAATTCGATGCCATCCACATAGAGAGTGCTCTTGAAAACCTCTAGCGCATTCTGTGCGTGTTTTGCCTTGCCATAGGGTGCCAGCCCCATTACCTTGAATTCGTGCTCATTTGGCTTCATGCCGAGCAGCAGGGTCATGTAGCGGTAGATGCGGCCAATGTTGCATTCATTTGTCTGGTAGTGACGAGTGTATTTGCCCGCCGCATCGAAGATGCCAATTGTGGCGTTCAGGCCGTCACCTGAACCATCAATTGTCAATGCCAAGACGTCTTCACCACGGAAAGGCGACGCATAGTATGAATAGGCTGCATGACAACGGTGGTGTTCAATTCGCCTTACTTTTATTTCCGGAATGTGCAAAAAATCAGCAACTAGCTTCTCGCGCTCAATTTGTAATTTGTCATTGCGGTCAGGCAAATATTGGAGCTGGCGTAAAATGCCGAATGGCATAACATCAAAGTCTAGTTTCTCAGGGAAAATGTCCGCTAATGAACGGCTGCCTGACGGATTGCCATTAATTAACGGCAACCACCTTTCATATTGTTCCTTCAGGTAATCCTCTGGCGTCCATTGGCTCCTTCTGGTTAATGTGTCTTCATAGGAGAAACCAATGAAACTAGCTATGGCGACAGCATCTAAATCCGATGCTCGCAGCCCAGCATGCGATAGGCAGAATTTGATTGATTGTGATGGAAATTGTTCATCATTCTTTTTCCGAGTGAATCGCTCCTCGTGCGTGGCAGCCGCAATCCGGCCATCTTGATACAGGGCAACAGAGGATGGGAGTGATGTATACAAGGAAAGGATATTCATTTTTGGTTAGGGACTCTGGTCTTAAGTGACGGAATTGTTAAGAGTGCGACTTGCAGCCGAGAAACCGAAGGTATTTGTCCTTCGGATAGTTGCCGATGACTCGGTTCGAATTGATTTCATAGGTCGACGACACATAGATGCTCTCGAAATCATTCGAAAGAAACTTCGCGATCGAGAACGCTGTTGGAAAGGTCTCCGAGCCTATGAACTCAGTCCTGTCCGGTACAGATTGGAACATGTAGATACCCCCGGCTTCAACAGAGTTCTAGCTCTTTTGAAAAATAGCGTGGCATCCTGACTATGTACCACAGCACATCCTTCATATAGAGCAAGTCGAATTCCCTCTCCCACTGTCCAATATCATCATTCAGGATGTTAGCGCCGAAGGAAGTGAAGTGCGGATGGAGCAAGCAGGCTTGCGCGGCCGCCTCCGAAGAAACGTCAATTCCCGTCACATCGAGACTGGCAGCCAAGGGAGACGGTGCGGAATGAAGCTAGCCGAAACATAACCCAGGCTGCAACCTAGGTCACAAATTGACTGGACGTTGAATCCCGGAAGAAAGTGCTTGAGTATCGCAATGTCCAGGGCAACGAACACCTGGTTCGCTGTCTTGTCCTGATGCCACGGCACTTCCTTTGAATGACGATACACCTCGTCAAACTGGCCCAGCAGTTTGCCATCCTTGAAGACGGAGTCATGATAGTCGTCGCTGAATTCGCTCATTGCCTTACCTCAGTTCCCCTGCACTCGCTACTGCTTCTTTAAAGGACATTGGCGTCTATGTGGCCCACTAGTTTGCCTGCAATTGCCTTAATGTAGCCACAGTCGACTTCGTCGTTAACCCACAGATTGAGAACTCGATCGCCGATGCGATCGCTAACGTCGGTGTTCACTCCCGACGTGGCGCGGTCCTCGAAAAACAGGTCTGCCGAAGGAAACCAGCTGCTGATCTTGAAATTCTTTGCCAGCAATAATTTTAACAGCGCGTCTCGTCTCTCGATCAGCACGTTGAAGCGCCAATGCACCGAACCGGCGGGTGGGCGGAAAATTTCCATGCTTGCCGATTCGTGGCGGGCCAACAGTTTTTCCAGCATTTCCGCTTTTGCGTGGCGCGACCGGACGACGACATCGAGCTCTTCCAGTCGTTCTTCTATCACCGGTGCCCAGGCAGGATCAAATCTGCAGAGAATGTGCTGGCGAAGTGCCAATGCACGAGCCTTGAACGCTGCGCTGAAGGCGTTGATACCTGGGCCATAGTGCTTGTTATAAAGATCAGTGTGGTGCTGGCCAAACGCGCTTACGGCCTTCCTGGATGACGGGCTTTGCGCGCCTAGAGAGGCTTCGAGGGCAAGAACCTCGCTCAGGATGGAAGGCCGGCTGGTGAGGATGGCTCCACCATGGCCGACATCGATGATCTTCCCTGAGCCGAAACTGACGACCGCGATATCCGAAAAGCTGCCTACTGGCTGCCCATCCAAGCTGGCGCCTTGCGCCACCGCCAGATCTTCAATCAGAGGAATGCCCCGGGATTTGCAATAGGCCGCTATCTCCCGAATGTTGCAAATCGCGCCGTAGGCATGAACCGCTATCACCGCATCGACCTGGTCACCCTTCGCAATCAATTCCTCGATGTCGATGCCGAGATCACGCATGGTCACGTCAAGGTAAGCCGGGGTATTGCCCGAGAGCAGAACAGCTTGGGGAACGTTGGGACACACGCTATTGGGAATGGCGACCCGCTTGCCCTGCAGTCCCAATGCAGCAATCGCCAGACAAAGCCCTGTCGTGGCGTTGCCCACTGGGTGGCAGTGGCTTTGCTGATGCATCCTGCACAGCAGACTTTCCAGTTTGCGGCTCACGCCATGGTCACCAGACGAATATTGAAGCGAATTGTGGCGAAACCCTTGTTACTTCCCAACTACCTGCACTCGATTTATGTAGTTCTCGATCCTGATGATCCGTCCGTTGATGATTGCTTCTTCATCAGGCGCCGCTTTTCTGGGATAAAAACAGTTCTTACAAGGCTTCATGCTCTTGAAGCCATCGTTTTGTTCATGAACTGCCCGTACATGCTGGAATTTTTCGCCATGCCAGATATCATGAATCGTTTGGGTCGCTATATTGCCAATGTCGACGTCCATGAAGTCGTCGCTGCTGCACATTGTGGCCCGGCCATTTGAGCCGATGACAACTCGTTGATAGTGCTGGGGACAGGCAAAGTTGTCCTCGTAGACGATGTCGCTGTCGTTGTGTAGATAGTCGATGAGAGGATTGAATGCAATTAGGTCAACTATCGGCGCAAAGGTGTTGTAGAAAGCCTCGGGGTTTTCCCTGACCGCAGGCCAGACGCACTGAATCTTGATCAATGGCTTTTCAAGACCTTTGGTTTTCTTGTAATCGGATATGTCCTGCAACTTCTTCAGCGTTTCTTCAAATTTAAGCGGCTTTCTGATCTGGTTGTAGGTTTTCCCCATGCCATCAATGGAAATAGTTATGAGGTCGACACCCGCTTCGGCAAGCTTTATGAAATAGTCGAGATGAAGGCGAGATCCGTTCGTAAGGAATGAGACCTCCTTGATCCCTCTTTGCTTTGCCAACCGGACTGCATCGACCAACCTTGGATGAAGCGTTGGCTCCCCTATCCAACTAAGTCGGAGCGAATAAACCTTGCCCGCAACTTCGTCAATAACCTTGTTAATCAAGTTAAAGTCGAGCTGCCCTTTCTTGAAGGGCAAGACCCGCTTTTCTACAAATTCATCTGTCCTGGTAGGACACATTGGGCACTTTAAATTGCATCGGGATACGGTTTCCAAATCCACCAATAGAGGGTAATCGCTTATTGTGCGAGTCCTCGGCAATTTTTCCCACAATCGCCTGTATTCTTTATATTCAACCTCCCATCCTTTGGATAGCTTTGCATAGAACGACGCAACGCGCTCCTGTGGCTCAAGGTCAAAGAAATGGCCTTTATTTACGAAGGCGTTTTTTTCGTTTATTTTTTGCTCGTTTTGCATATGTTTCTCGGTGAATAAGTTATTGAGTCGAAGCTCGGTTCAGGGGTTTGCGGTTGCCGATGGAAGTTGCTGATGCTTGAGGGCAACTTGATAATACGGACGCAGATCGCCGCCAAAACTCATCTTGAACCAACCGCGTCTAGGGCTGTTCACACCCTCAAGGTCAATTTGCGAAATGCCACTCGCGGCCAATGCACCAAATGCATCCCACAATATTGCTGTTCCCGTTGGTGAGTTCCTCTGAGAAGGATCGCTCGCACCGAAAAGGTAATAGGCCCGGTGATGATCGAAAGCATAGACTGCAGCGCTACCGGCAATTTGCTCGGAGGTTTTTGAGACAAACATCCGGGCCGAACCATTCCTTAGAAGCGCAGCAACAAGCGTCACCATGCGGTCTAGCGTGTGTGATGTTACTTCTTCGCCCTGGCGCTCCATGGTGCGGCGATAAAAATCAATGAACACCCCTACGTCGGAAAATTCTTCTGTCACCACCCCATCTCGTCGAGCATATCGTATTTGCTGTCTGCGGGCACCCGTTGCTTGTATATAGACATCAATATCCTCCAAGTTCGGCGCAGAAGAAAAATCACTGATGTCGAGATAGGATGTGTATCTCACATCAACACGGTAGCGTCCCTGTTCCTGGCCATAGTTATGCCAAAGAAAAGGCCTTACATCCGTAATGGACGGCGCCAAAGCAAATTCAACTTGCCGATATAGCTTCGCCAATTCGGCAGCAATGAATGTTGCGATCTCATGTCGCTCGGAGTTTTGTTGCGCTCGATTTTGGTCATGTGTGGGCGCTCCAAAACAGATGCCACTGTATATAACCAGATCATCCAGGATCGCAGACGTCCCATCGATGTTTTCCAGCACTGCGACAACAGCACGCAATTCGTTGGCGTTGTAACAACGGTAAAGCCCCAAACGACATCCAGTGTGGGCAAGATAGTTTGAGGTAATGAACACTGTGCTATCGGGCGACGAGCGCACAAAATCGTCCCAGGGCTCGCCAAGACAAGTTGGTTCCAGGCGGTAACTCTTAGCCATGTCGAAAATCAGACAACTTCCAGAACGCCTTTTGCGACGAGTCGGTCGCCAATTGATAATAATTCATTAGGCGGAATACCCAGTCTTGCCGCGATGTGATCAATGTCGAGTTTCCCATCACACAGAAAAAGCAGCCACAGAATCAGGTCCAGTTCCGACCTTCCTCCCAGTTCCGGCCTTTGCGCCCCCCCGGTTGCCGGATACAGATCATGGCGCGAGAGCATGATTTCACAATTAGGAATCATATTGCGATAAATGCGACGAGCTTCAATTTTGTCGATCAGTCCTATGTATAGGTCGAGAGTTTCCGCTATCTGCTTTGCCGTGACGAAGGATAGGTCGTCCAAGGATGTATGGTAATAGGGATATTCGTAGTAGCGATCCCGGCAGATCGTCGCGGCATTGATACGGAATCCCTGAGAGGAATATTGCCGTTCGTCGCTGCCGTGAATGTCGAAAGGGTAGGTTATGAATTCGAGGCCGGCATCACGGAAGACTTCTTCGATCATGGAGTTGATGGGGTGGGAAGGGTCGAAGCTCTGTTTGTAGCCGAATTTTCCCTGCCCGCCGACAGTTGTAATCACCAAACCCAAGTCGATTTGTTTCATTGCCGCTTCGTTGCGCGCGCAATATGCAATGGCACCGATGGTTTCCGGCACGAATACGACTCGGTAGCTCCAATGACGATTCTTGAGACTGGCAATGTGGCGCGCCAGGAAGGTAGTAAGCAACACGCCGCTCAAGCTGTCGTTGGCCATGGACGGATGGCAAATATAGCAGGACAGCAGCACCTCCCGCGATGACTTGCCCGGGATCAGGTATTCGCCATAGGTCAGGGCGCCGCACTTAAAGTCGCTGTCGATGACGACTTCGAATGGCCCGCCCAGGAATTCGAGTTCCCGATACTGGGTTTGAGTCAGGCAGACCCCCCAAGTGCGCCTGTAGTAAGAGGTGCGGTAGGGGACGGCATCTGGAAGGCCCGGATGCATATGCAAGTGGGACTTAAGGGTATCCCAGTCGAGAACGCCGCGCACCGGCTCGCTGTAGCCCACCACATGCAGATTGGAAGCACGGAAGTCCACGATGCGTCTGCCATCCGGCCCGGCGATCCAGGCATCGCGAATGTTCCACTCTTCGGGCACTATCCAGTTATAGATGGGAGTACCCGAAGGCACCTCGCGTACCTCAAGCGGAACGATTTCGCCCAGAATGCGCAGCGTTTCGCGATTGCCGTGTCCGGTGATGCTGCGGGCGATAGGGAATAAGCGACGGAGATAACCGTCGAGTTCCGCGACGAATTCAGTCACCAAACATTCCCCATTGCAACACGGTATCCTCGGCAATGTCCTGCCGCGCCAGACGGCCAAGCAAGCGGTCGTAATCGCGGGGATCGATGCCACGGCCGGGTCGCTTCCAGGTAAGGTCGGAGGGAGCGATCGACGTGCCAACGGGAATGGCACGTACAGCTACGAGACTGCGGCGCGCGTTGGCGCGCGAGATCGCCTCGCTGGGTAGCGGGTGCTTGTGCTGGTCGCCCAGCAACGTAAAGACGGTGTTCAGGCGCTCACGGAAACGCTTTAGATCGGTCTTGTCCATCGCATGGTAGTGGTCATTGCCGGGCAGCGTCTTGTCATGGGTAAAGTGTTTTTCGAGTATGCGGGCACCCAACAACGTCGCCGCTTCAAGTGTCTGCATGTCCTTCGGCAGCGTGTGGTCGGAATAGCCAATCGGGATACGAGGAAAAGCGCGACGCAGATCAAGAATCATCGCCAAGTTAGCATTGGCGTCATCGGTCGGGTAGTTGAGCACGCAGTGCAATAGTGCATACGGATTGCCGTGCGCCTCAATCCATTCAACCGCCTGATGGACTTCCCACATGTAGGCGGCGCCCGTCGATAGAACGATAGGTTTGCCGAAAGTACAGAGTATGTCGATGAACGGTTTATTGTTAAGGTCGGACGAGGAAATCTTGAAAACGTCCATCAATTCGTTGAGAAAACTTGCTGATTCTGTATCGAAGGGGGTACTCATGAACTCTATTCCGACATCATCGCAATAGCGCTTGAGCGCTTCAAATTCACTTTTCCAGAACTTGTCGTATTTCTTGAAAAGTTGGTATTGGCTATCTGTGGGCTCCTTGCTTAAGTCCCAGTAGGAGGGTGAATCTTTCGAGGCGATAGTTTCAGCCTTGTAGGTCTGGAATTTGATGGCATCGGCTCCACCTTCCCTGGCTTCTTCGATCAGACGGCGAGCAAGATTCATATCTCCTTCATGGTTAACTCCCGCCTCTGCAATGATATAGGGACGGCGGATGGAAAAGTGATCCGGGCAGTATTGGGTAATAAGATCGCTCAGTTTCATGTTTATGCTCATGTAACTTTCGTATATTCGTTTGCGGTAGCGACTATTTCTGCGGCCGTCATGTCTGGGCGAACAGGCCATTGCAGAAGTTTTTGGTAGTCTTGCGGCGTATCCAGATCCAGTTTGAGTTCTGGGTAAGCCAGCGAGGTGTCGAGTGGATTGCATGTACCAATGCGAAATTCGTTAGCATTAGCCCAAATATAGTTGAAGACGTGTTCGCGATGATCCGGACAACGGGCCTCGCGATGTATTCTGCTCAGTACGTCCTTACTTACAATTTCCGCGCCGAGGCCATCTGGATAGGAGTTTCCTCTAGGAATATGGTTGTAGGCGTAATCGTAACCACCACTATTAAAGAACTCGATCAAGCGATCGATTTCCGACCCGCTAACAAAGGGATTATCTGCGCAAACGCGAACAATCTGTTCAACATCGCAGGATCGGGCCGCTCCCCAGTAGCGGGTTACAACATCGGTTTCGCTACCGCGAAAGACTTGCGCACCTAGCCTCGTCAGATAATTTTCCAGGATGTCGTCATTAGAGTTCTCCGGCAAAGCAAAAATCACTTGCTTCACAAGCTTGGCCTGGCTGGCGCGCCGGTACACCCATTCGATGACAGGAAAACCATGAAGCCAGAGCATCATTTTATTGGGCATCCGCGTAGCGCCCATGCGCGCCTGAATGATGATAGCAACGTCAGGGCTCACAGTGTTTCCTCAGCTTCATCTAATAGGGACAAAATCTTGCTGACTACGCGGCGCTTATTCTGAGTGAAGTGGGCACCTTTAAGTGCATTGTAAAACTCACGCCGATAATCAGTATTTACGATCAGGTGGTGTAAAACCTCCAGCAACTTGTCTTTTGTTGTGTCGTCTTTATAAAGGCCTAAGGGGATGAATCCGTTGGCTTCACAAGCATATCTGTGCGTTTTTTCGCGTTCATTATGGGAAAGCACGATGGCTGGGATATTCATGTGCGCCAGTTCGTAAACGGTGCGCCCGTTGGAGCAAATTGCAATATCGGCTTGTTCCATCAAATGGGACATAACACCAGTAGCATGTGTGTAGCGAATTGACGGTTTCTCGGTAACGGAGACCAAGGCTTCAAGTTCCTGGATGTGACCGTATCCTTCGCCGGTAATGACGTCGATGTCGATAGCACTGTTGGCACAGTATTTAAGAATGTCCTGCAAGACCAGTCGCGTGTAGTCGCTTGGGTCTGTTCCTCCAAAGGCTATGAGTAGGCGCTTTACGCGGGATTGAAACCTGCGCGGCCTGGCGTCTGTAAATTCATCACGGACAAAAAACCATTTACACCCCCAGAGAATGTTGTCCCCAGGGATTATCTTATCGTCGTAGAGTTCATTGATCGTCAAATCGGCTTCCGCTGCACCACTACCGAGATCCTCGAAGTTAACAACACGCACATCATTTTTCTTAAGTCTTCTGATGTAACTGGCTTCGGTATTTAACATGTCGTTGATGACGATGTCGGGCTGCAAGCGAAGGATAGCGTCTTCGATGTCCTCTTTAGGGTAAATACCCAGCCAATAGTCATACCCGGCCAATTTTGACGCCGCCACTTCGCTTTCAGTATCACAGACAAAACGAATCTCATGGTCGGTAATTTCATGGGCTAAAGCCAGTGATCGAAATATGTGTCCCATACCTACCGTCTTATCGCCAATTACTCTGAAAACAATACGCCGCCTGTTGATGAGTTTTTCGCATAACCACCAGTCTTCGTAGCTACTGATTTCTGGAAACCGCCTTGTCAGGGGGTAAACAAAGGGTTCGATAAAACACTCTCCAGGTTGTTGCAGCAATGAAGTCCGGAAGATCAAAAAGGCATGAGATTCGCTGACAAGCTCTCTATCAAGGTTGTCATGCATGTGCTGCACTAACCGACGTGGGCCATTTTCGAAAAGACGCAGCTTTGTAGTGCTTACAGGGATCATAAGCTCAGTATCATGCTCTCGGTATTCTTTGTATGCGCACTGAAGTTCATCAGCTTTCATCAACGGCACATAGGGAGACAGCAGAAGTAAATCCTGTTTTTGATCAAGAATGTTTCCCAAGTGAAGGCAAAGACTGCCAAGTAGGTTGTCCGAATCGAGACGCAACTGCTTGTCGTAAATGAAGCCAACAGCGTTACGTTGGCAAATCAGTCTAATTTCTTCGGAATCGGTAACAACATGCACTTGTTGCTCAGGAAACGCCAGTTTTGCCGTGGTGATAGCACGCTGTATGAGGGAAACCCCGGCAAGCTTCTTGACCAGATCATCTGGGAAGGCAACGTTTTTTTTAACGGCTGGAATTACTATTGCCAAGGACATGAGATCAAATCAGCCTTGAAGGGCCGACTGTAGAGCCGAACGCGCTTTTTTAGGAATATCGTCAGCCATACGCACAGTTATTGGCAATGATACCGCCCTGTCCAGAAAAGATATGGATTGTGGAAACGCTTCATACAAGTTACCACCGTGGGCAGCAACTAATTCTGGCATATGCGTCCATGTACCCGAAAAATGCCATGTGTAGGCTTCGGGCAAAATCTTGGTTGAAAGGCCAACCTGGATTAGGCATTCGCGGCATTTTGCGGCTAATTGGTGGTTTCTGACTAGGAACACAAGAGCATCCGCGGTCTCGTAAGCACCTTCGGGTACTATTCGCGGCTCTATTCCTGGAATATCCTGAATTGCATTCCAGATGTGCTCTCGATTAGCACGTTGGGTTGTAACAACTCCGGCCAGCTTATCCAGTTGGGCAAGACCAACAGCTCCCTGCAACTCGTTCATCCTGAAGTTGAATCCGCTTCCAGATCGAGTATCTTCCCAGCGCGGGACAACCGGATTGTTTTCGTGTCCGTGGTCATGCCATGCTGCTGCTTTGGCATAGGTTCCGTAGTTCTTGAATACGATCATGCCACCTTCGCCAGTGGTCATGGTTTTGGCAAAATCGAAACTGAAGGTGCCGATATCACCCCAGGTTCCCAACGGGATGCCGTGTAAGTTGCCTCCACATCCCCATGCCGTATCCTCAATCAGCACAAGGTTGTTAGCTCGGCATACTTCAGCGATTTCAGGTAGGCGCGCTGGCGTACCCAGCATGTGAACAACCAGCACCGCTCGGGTTCGCGACGTAATTCTTTTTTTCAAGTCATCTGGATCAAGATTGAGCGTACCATCAATTTCAGCACACACGGGGGTTGCTCCCGCCTCAATAATCCCCTCGACCGTTGCAACGAAGGTAAAACTTTGGGTAATAACTTCATCGCCCGGTTTAATGCCCAAGGCAGCCAACGCAACCCGTATTGCTGCTGTTCCCGAGGTAACAGCCAGGGCATGAGGTACCCCGAAGCGCTTAGCAAACTCAATCTCGAACTCACGGACCTTGAAACAACCATTCCTGAGCGCATCAAAACCATGGCGGAAAAGCACCCCCCCATGATCAAAGATGTCTTTGATCTGATCGAATTCTTCCTGACCAATTACCTCGAAACCCGGCATATCACGCTTCCCTTCAAACAACCCATCACATTTTTTTGAACATTTCGATCACTTTGTCGACTGTAAGTACCTTCTTAAAATCCTCTCCGAGTGCATTTGTCAGAGGTTTCTGGTGAATAACTGTTGCGTTATATAGATCCATATATTGCTGGTCTGAAAGGTTGTTGCAAAGCCCCGATGGAACTTCGATCTTCTGAAGCTCCGCCATCCGCCAGAACTCGGTACAAGCATGGGGATAGAACTCATCCATAGCACGAATGGCTATGCAGTTTCCGATACAATGATGTGTTCCTAACACGACGCTTAATCCTGCGGAGAATGGGTGAACCAGGCCAACATAACTGGATGCAATGGCACACCCTCCCAAATATGAGGCAACCATCAAACGTTCCCGGTTGATAGCACTCATCATGTCTCCTTCATTGAACACCTGACGACAAAGGTTCATAGTTTCCCGAGAGAAGGCATCGCCGATTGCATTCCGGTACGAGCCCGATAGCGATTCAAAACAGTGGATATACGCATCCATGCCGGTATAGAAGTATTGGTTCCGTGGCACCGTTCCAGTAAGTTCTGGGTCAAGGATGATTTGGTCGAAAACCGTGTAGTCACTGTTCATACCCAGTTTTAGCCCACTGACCGGATTGGTCATGACACAGGTGCGTGTCGCTTCTGCCCCCGTTCCGGATATAGTGGGAATACCAATCTTGTAGATTCCCGGAACCTTGACGAGGTCCCACCCTTGGTAATCGGATGCAAGCCCCCCATTAGTCAGTAGATTTGACACTGCCTTTGCCGTATCAAGCGTAATGCCTCCACCTATGCCAACCACCGCGCAAGGGCTTTCACATCCAAAGTCCCTTAGATTTCCTGTCAGTTGGTCAATCATCTTGGTTGTTGGTTCTTCACTAGTGGGAACAAAGATAACGCAATCATCAGGTTTGATCCCACCGTTGGCAATTATCGAATCGCGGCCTTGAAAGAACTGATCGATGAAAAAAACAACCCGGCTGTCTGCAGCCTTTTCTCTTGAAATTATCCGTCTCTTTTCCAGATGTCCAGAAAGTTCTCGAATGGATGCCCATCCAAAGTTGTAGCGATCAACATTCCTAACAAGTCTGATGCCAGTTTCCAAAATACTATTCGTCACAATATCTCCGCTATGTTATTTGTCGGCGTACAGACATGTACGCATCTACTGGGTCATCTGCTGCCGTGATATTCAAGTCCATCTAGGCATTGCAGATTAAGGCAACTCAATACCCCCTCGGATTCATCTGTTGCCAGTGCCAATGGTCAGCACACATGGTATCAAGGTCGTTTTCAGCCTCCCAACCCATCAACACCCTTGCACGCATCGGATCAGCGTAGCAAGTTGCCACATCCCCGGGACGGCGTGGTCCACCAACGCAGCGAATGGTGCGGCCGCTGGCTACCTCAAAAGCACGAACCACTTCAAGCACGCTGTAACCACGACCTGTGCCCAAATTGACCGCTGTGCATTGCTGTTTTATGAGTTGTTCAAGAGCGCAAAGATGACCTCGAGCAAGATCCATTACATGAATGTAGTCACGTACGCCAGTGCCATCTGGGGTCGGATAGTCATCACCCCATATGTTAAGCCTCTCGCGTAAACCTATGGCTACCTGGGCAACGTAAGGGAAAAGGTTGCATGGAGTTCCTTGCGGGTTTTCACCAATCAAACCGCTGGGATGGGCACCTACCGGGTTAAAGTAACGCAGGATGACAATGCTGGTATCCGGGTTTGCATGGTGCCAGTCACTTAATAACTGTTCAATTACCAGTTTGGTGTACCCATAAGGATTGGTAGCATGAAGTGGGTGGTCTTCGGCAAGGGGAAGTTTTTCGGGCTCACCATAGACCGTTGCCGAGGAACTGAAGACCAAGGAGCGTACCCCTGTAGCTTGCATGGCCTGAAGAAGATAAATCGTGCCAATAACATTGTTATCGTAGTAAGCAAGAGGACGTTCTACCGATTCACCCAAAGCCTTGAGACCGGCGAAGTGAATAACGGCTTCACATGAAAAATCCCTTAAGACCCTTTCCAAATCAGCGCGATTGCGGGTGTCACCGCAAACAAAGGTGGCTGACCTACCAGCTATCTGGTTTACTCGACTCAATACACTGGGGTGGCTGTTACTGAAGTTGTCAAACACCACGACTTGATGCCCTGCGTTGAGTAATTCAACACAAGTATGAGAGCCTATGTAACCGGCACCGCCAGTTAGCAATATGTTCATTGAAAGAAAACGGCAGCTCCAACGGATATATGTTGAAGCCTGTCCTTATTTTTTATCATAACCAGATCGCCAGATTCCGTATCCACGCTACCGCCCTGCAAAACACGCGCTGTCTCGCATAATAATTTGTTTTTATTCATAAATCGCTTATGTGGCTTGTACGACCCAGTCACGACTTACCGTTACTTTATTCACCTTACCCAACATTTCCAGCAAGACAATCACACGCTTATCACCATCTTGTTGGCTGAAAATCCCTTCCATACCCGATAGTGGGCCATCTACCAGTTTAACGGTTTCACCTTCTCGAAAAAGCGAACGACTATCCTGATACAAACCGGTCGCTTCATCTTCGTGCTGTATCAGCCCGTCAATGACCTCGTCAGGAACAATCGCTGGTTGTCCACCGAAACGAACCAAGCCCATTGCGCCCCGGGTAGAGCGCACTGGGGCAGTGCTGTGCTGGAAAGTGTCAAGCTGTATGAAAAGGTAACGCGGAAAGAGCGCTTCGACCACATCAATCCATTTGTTGCGCCTGCGTTTCCTGATCTGAATGCGCGGTAGATAAACATGGTAGCCCTGGCGCAGGAGGTTTTCCTGTGCAACCAGTTCCTGACGTGGTTTGCAGCTTACGGCATACCAACGGTTCATTTCCCGGCGATTCCTTGTAGACGGTCCTGATTAACCTCATCCCGCAGCTGCTCGATTTCCTTTTCCAGGGATTCATATTCCGCCATCTTGCGGCGGAGGAAATACGCGGTAGCCCGTATTTTCTCCTCAATGCCACTTGGCGTAAGCAGGTAAGCGTAAGCCATTTTGTCCGTATTACGACGAAAGTTGTCCGCCTTGACCCACCCCTTTTCGATAAGAGCTCGCAGGCAATAATTGGTCTTGCCAAGGCTGATACCAACCTCCCGCGCCAGTTCGCGCTGGCTGATATCCGGGTTGTCCTGAAGTATTTTGAGCAGCTTGTAGTGAAGTTCTTCCATCCGGAAAGGTAAACCTTTATCCGCGTTCATTGGTTGAACGCCATTCTAGGTGGGGATATAAAGCATGTCAATGCGTGTCCAGGGTGATTGCATGGGACTCACGGAGTCAAACCAAGCAATACTCGGAAAGGTGGTTGGCAGTTTTGCGGCGGCTACGCTTCGAATATTGCTGATCCTGGCGAAGCAAGGTCATGGAAAATTTGCGCAAGGCGGAGAAGATCTGGAGTGCGTGGCCTTTACGAACCCGGCAATCGTCTTCGCGGAAAATAACGTCATTGTTCCCGATCCCCCCAGTGACTGCATGCTGCGTTTGCGAAGGTCCGACATCGGCAATGCTTTTTAAGCCGATGCCGAACGTCCGCTCGGTCGAGCTCTTGCCGTTGTTGTCCCGCGTATGCTCTACCATACGCGAACATCTATCCCGGCCATCACTCTTTCTCCTTCGGTTGATCAACGTCTCGACAACGTCAATTTTCCAACTCGGAGCGGTAGCTACCTATATCCATTTTTACAGCAGTTTAGGGATTCAATCCCATAGACATGCCCATCGCCAAAGGAAACGTTCCTTTGAGGATGAAAAAAGCATCAGCATGATCGAAATATGTCTCATTGGAACGAAAAAGTTGTCGCCTTATCTCTTGATGACCGAAAAATGGAAGTTAAGTTCGCGCAACAAATGCCCGCCGTAACGGCGGGCATTTGTGCAAGGAGGAGAAGAATCAAACTGCGGACAGCGCCTGATCCAGGTCGGCAATAATGTCGTCAATGTGCTCGATGCCGATCGACAAGCGCACCGTATCCTCGGTAACGCCCGCCTTGCGCAGTTCTTCGGGCGACAATTGACGATGGGTCGTGCTCGCCGGGTGGCAGGCAAGCGATTTGGCATCGCCGATGTTGACCAGCCGCGTGACGAGTTTCAGCGCATCTTGGAAACGCGCCCCGCCCTCGCGGTTGCCCTTGACACCGAAGGTCAGGATGCCCGATGGTTTGCCGCCGAGATACTTCTGCGCCAAGGCATGGTCCTTGTGATCGGGCAGTCCGGCGTAATTGACCCAATTGACCTTGGCATGTTTTTGCAGGAATTGAGCGGCCCTCAAAGTATTCTCGGTAATCCTGTCCATGCGCAACGCCAGGGTTTCTATTCCTTGCAGGATGAGGAAGGCGTTGAGCGGCGAAATCGCCGCGCCGGTATTGCGCAGCAGCACCGTGCGCACGCGGCCGATATAGGCGGCCGGGCCGAGGGCTTCGGTATAGACGACGCCATGATAGGAAACCTCGGGTTCGTTAAGGCGGCGGAAGCGCTTCTTATGCTCGGCCCAGGGGAATTTACCGGAATCGACGATAGCGCCACCGAGCGAGGTGCCGTGGCCACCGAGGTACTTGGTCAGCGAATGCACCACGATGTCGGCGCCAAATTCAAACGGACGTTGCAGATAGGGCGTAGACACAGTGCTGTCGACGATCAGCGGCACGCCATGGCGATGGGCGATCTCGGCAATCGGCTCGATATCGGTGATATTGCCAAGCGGGTTGCCGATGGACTCGACATAAACCGCCTTGGTCTTGTCGTCGATCAGCTTGCCGAAGGATTCTGGGTCTCGGTAATCGGCAAAGCGCACGTCGATGCCATACTGCGGCAAGGTATGGGCGAACAGGTTATACGTGCCGCCGTAGAGCGTCGAGGCAGAGACGATGTTGTCGCCTGCCTCGGCGATGGTGAGGATCGCATAAGTGATCGCAGCTGCGCCGGAAGCCACTGCCAGCGCCGCCGTATTCGGGAAATTGATGCCTTCGAGGGCAGCAACGCGGGCTTCCAGCACGGACTGGGTCGGGTTCATGATGCGGGTGTAGATGTTGCCGGCCACCTTCAGGTCGAACAAATCAGCGCCATGCTGAGTATCGTCGAAGGCGTAGGCAACGGTCTGATAAATCGGCACGGCGACCGCCTTGGTGGTCGGGTCGGGGCTGTAACCGGCGTGAACGGCTAGGGTTTCGAGTTTCATGACATCACCTTTTTGAAAGACACGAATAGAGTTTATCAACTCGATTGACGCAAGGGAAAGAATAATGTCTTCTATCTATAGAAGCTGCTGTAATTTGGAATGGTCGATTTGCTTCGTTTTGGAATTAGCAAATAACTATTGATTCGTTCCGAATTCGCGGCGGAAGCGATAGCATGGTTTCCGTCTACTGTTGAATTGATGAAAGGAGCATCCCATGAACATCGCCAATAACGTTACCGAGCTTATCGGCAATACACCGCTGGTACGATTGAATCGGCTAAGCGCCGGCATTTCCGGCACGATTGCGTGCAAGCTCGAATACATGAACCCGGCGCATAGCGTCAAGGACCGCATTGCCGCAGCGATGCTCGATGCCGCTGAAGCGGCGGGCCGCATCAAGCCGGACACCATCATCGTCGAGCCGACCTCGGGCAATACCGGCATCGGGCTAGCGATGGTCTGCGCTGCGCGTGGCGTCAAGTGCGTATTCGTGATGCCGGAAACCATGAGCCGTGAACGCAAGCTGCTGCTCAAGGCTTATGGCGCCGACCTTGTACTGACGCCGGGGCCTGAGGGCATGGCAGGCGCGATCAAAAAGGCAGAGGAACTGGCAGCAGCCGATCCGCGCGTGTTCATTCCGCAACAATTCGAGAACCCAGCCAATCCCGAGATTCACCGCAAGACCACGACCGAGGAAATCTGGCGCGACACCGATGGCCAGGTAGACATCTTTATTGCCGGTGTCGGCACAGGCGGCACCATTACCGGCGTGGGCGAAGCGCTCAAGGCGAAAAACCCGAGCGTCAAGGTGATTGCGGTCGAGCCGGATGCCTCGCCGGTGCTCTCCGGCGGCAATCGCGGCCCGCATCCGATCCAGGGCATAGGCGCGGGATTCGTGCCTAAGATACTCAACACCCACATTTACGACGAAATCGTGCGCGTCGCTAACAACGATGCACTGAATACCGCTCGCCGCGCCGCGACCGAGGATGGATTGCTGGTCGGCATTTCCTCGGGAGCGGCGATCTGGACAGCATTGGAGGTAATGAAGCGGCCTGAAAATGCCGGTAAGCTGGCAGTAGTAATTATTCCGTCGTTCGGCGAACGCTACCTGTCGACGGTACTATTCGAGCATTTATCGGTATGAGACAGATTCCAGGTGACCAGAGCTTCCTTCGATTTCGATACAGTCATTGATCGCTGCAAACCGTTCGCGGATTCGATCAAATGGAACAGATATGCCATCGCGCCACCTCCGGGAATCCTCCCGTTGTGGGTGGCAGACATGGACTTCGCCGCACCGCCATCGGTAATTGAAGCTTTACAGCGGCGCGTCGGCCACGGCGTGTTCGGCTACTGCCAGCCGTGGCCATCGCTGATCGAGGCAGTGCAAGAACATCTGATCGATGAATACGGCTGGGCCATCGAACCCGAATGGCTGGTCTGGCTGCCGGGACTGGTAACAGGCCTCAATATTGCCTGTCGCTCGGTTGGTCAGCCGGGTGACACAGTATTTACCGCAACGCCGGTTTATCCGCCATTTCTCTCCGCACCGCGCCTGTCGCAACGACGAGTAGCCACAGCACCGTTGACCGGGCAAGATGGCCGCTGGAGTTGGGATACGGGGACTGTCGAAGCAGCGCTTGGCAGTGACACGAAACTGTTCCTGCTTTGCCATCCGCATAATCCGGTTGGACGTACCTGGGCTGAAGACGAGTTGCGCGCTATCGCCAATCTGGCCGAAAAACATGATCTGATCGTCTGTTCCGACGAGATTCACTGCGGCTTGCTGCTGGATACCGACAGGCGCCATATCCCATTTGCCACGCTGGGGCCGGAGATCGCGCGGCGCAGCATCACCCTGATGGCGCCTTCCAAGACTTTCAACATTCCCGGACTCGGCGCGGCGTTTGCCGTAATTCCCGATGCTGCCCTGCGCCACTCATTCCTCGATGCCATGCAAGGCATCGTGCCACATGTAAACATTATGGGACTAACGGCAACCGAAGCTGCTTACCGCGACAGCAAGGACTGGCATGTTGCTCTACGTGGTTACCTTCGCAACAACCGCGACCGGCTAGAGGCCGCTATAGCGAAAATGCCCGGCTTGATCATGGATCATGTTGAAGCAACTTACCTGGCGTGGATAGATGCGCGTGAACTATGCAGAGAGCGCGGTCTGAGAAATCCTCAGCGGTTTTTTGAGTCGGCTGGAGTGGGATTATCCGATGGCGCCGATTTTGGCCGGGACAACAGCTACGAGGGGTTCGCGCGCCTCAACTTTGGTTGCGCCAGCGCCACACTGGAGGAGGCTTTGACAAGAATGCGCGTAGCGTTGGGTTATTAAACCTTGAAGCGAAAATCCTCGCGCAACAACTTCTCGAAATCCTCGCTGGGCAGCGGACGCGAGAAATAATAGCCCTGTATCTCGTCGCAACCGGCTTTTCTGAGAAAATCAAACTGCTCCGCGTCCTCAACGCCCTCCGCGATGACATTGAGCCCCAACTGCTTGGCCATGCCGATGATGGCGCTAGCGATGGCGCAGTCGTCCTTGTCGCCGGGAATGCCGATGACGAACGAGCGGTCGATCTTGAGCGTATCTATCGGAAAGCGCTTCAGATACGACAAGCTGGAATAGCCTGTGCCGAAGTCGTCGAGCGAGAGTGTTACACCAAGATCAGTAACCTCTCCCATCATGGCAATCACCTTTTCCGAGCTGTTCATCAACATGCCCTCGGTAATCTCCAGCTCAATCCAGTCAGGGGAAAGTCCATGCTTATCAAGCATGCTATCGACGCGGTTGGGCAGCACCGGCGTAAATTCCCGCGCCGAAACATTGATGGCCACGCGGCGCGGAAGCATTCCGGAATCCTGCCATATCTTGATCTGGGCGCAAGCCGCCCGCAACACCCATTCGCCTATCAGTATCACCAGCCCGCTTTCCTCCGCCACCGGGATAAAGTCGCCAGGCGGCACCATGCCTTTTTCGGGATGGCGCCAGCGTATCAGGGCCTCGGCGCCAACGATGCGGCCATCGTGAACATCGACCTTCGGCTGGTAGTGCAACAACAATTCATTGTTATCTATGGCGCGGCGCAGGCCGGTCTCGATTTGCAAGCGCTTGAGAGCGCTCTTGTTCATCTCCTGACTATAGAAGAGGTATCCGTCGTTTTTATCATTGCCCTGCTTGACGCGGTACATGGCAATATCGGCCAAGCGCAGCAGCGTGTCCGTATCCTTGCCGTCCTCAGGAAAGCTGCTGATGCCGATGCTGGCGCCAATGCGCAGTTCGTTCCCTTCGAACATGAAAGGCGCCTCAAGCGAGGCAAGCAATTTCTGCGCGACGAAGCTGGCGTGATCGGAACTGACAACGTCAAACAGGGCGACAACAAATTCGTCGCCGCCGATTCGCGCAACTACATCTTCGTTGCGCAATGTCGCGCGGAAGCGCGCGGAAACTTGCTGCAGCACATAATCACCGACTCTATGCCCGAGCGTATCGTTGATAGGCTTAAAGCGGTTCAAGTCGATGAACAATACGGAACAGTGGGCTTTCTTGCGGGCAGCTTCAACCAACGCCTGCTCAATAAGCATCCGCAACATGGTCCGGTTAGGTATGCCGGTAAGGGTATCGTAGTAAGCGAGGTTATTGATGCGATCCTCAACCTGCTTGCGCTCGGTAATATCCGAGAAAATCGTGAAATAATGGGTAATATTCCCCTTAGTGTTCCGAACTGAACTGATGGAAGTCCATTCCGGATAAAGCTCACCGTTCTTGCGCTTGTTCCACAACTCACCCTGCCAACTGCCATTGCTATTGATCGCCTCCCACATATCGCGGTAGAAGTCAGCATCGTGGCGTCCGGATTTGAACAGCCGCGGGGTCTTGCCCATGACCTCTGCTGCGGTATAACCGCTGATTTTGCAGAAGGAATTATTTACCGAGACGATATTCTCTTTGGCGTCGGTAATGATAATACCTTCATCGCTGTCCTCGAAAATACGGGCATGTAAAAGCAGTTCTTGGCGCGCTTCGAGCCGTTCGGTAATGTCGTTGAGGTAGCCGACAATACCCTCTGGCAAACCGTTTTCATTGCGTACCAGTGAAAGCGTTAGGCTGGCCCAGAATACTTCGCCGGATTTCTTGCGCCGACGCACCTCCAACTCGCGCCCACCATGTTCGAGAAAAGAGTCCTGGTCCAGCAAATCTCCGGCATCTTCTTCATCTTCGTCGGCATACAGAAAAAGAATATTGAGGCCAATCGCCTCCTCTGCCGTATAACCGAACAATCGCTCGGCCCCCTTGTTCCAGCCGGTGATAAACCCGCCCAAATCCATGGTAATCACAGAGTCATGAATATAGTCCAGCATCTGCCCCTGCTTACGCAACAGAGCCTGGGCCTGTTCGACATCGTGGACACGCTGGCCGGTATTGGCATGCGCTTTCAGCAAGCGGCCGGTCAGTTGGGCTAGAGCGCAAAGATTCTGGCGATCTGCCGAACTATAACCGCAGGGACGGTCAAAGACGGCAAAATAGCCGAAGGAGTTACCTTCGAACGCAACTGCTTCGACCAGGTCCGCAAACTCAGGAGGGCCATCGGAATAGTACCCACCTTGAGGACTTTCCAGCAGCATACGGACGAAACGCCCAAGCGCCTCATCCAAGTCCTCGCCCTTGAGGTTTAGCACAGCATCGAACAACTCTGCGCAGAATTCAGCGCTGCGAATAAGGTTCCCGACAGCGCTGTCCATGACTAATTTCCCTGGCTTACCTGTATTGCCCATTGACAGGCTTGCATCAGACAACGGCAATAATCTTCGGCACCTATACCACAGGCGGCAAGCGTGTCTGGTTGTAAGCGCCCATTCATGCAGGATGCCTGTTCGGACAAAAGCAGCAACGCGCTGAGGCGGCCCTTGCGTTCGAGCAGCGCCACCCTCATGTCCTCGGACAGATTGAGTTCCTTCACAATACCGGCCAGCGGCACACCGAATAACGCTTCGAGCAGCGAAAACATGCCAACCATGTAGGCATGGTCCTGTTCCTCTCTGCTGCCCCCAGTCTTCTGGCAAAGCGTTTCCATGAGGTTGGCCCTCATTGCCGCCAATGGCAACAATGGATTGTTTGCGCTATTTCCTTGCTGTTGCGCATAGAGCAACAATTGCAGCCACCGCTGCAACTGGCGGCGACCAAGCAGGGCAATGGCCTGACTAAAACTTTCGATCTTGCTGGAGCGAGAGAACGCCACCGAATTGACAAGCTTGAACAACTGGAAGGAAAGCCCCGGATCCTGCTTGAGCAGGGATTCCAGTTCGCGCGTCTCGGCATCGCGCGCAACCAGACTGAGTAGCTTGAGCAACAGGGTACGCGATTGACCCGCCTTGTTTTTGTTGGGCGGGGCAAAACGAAGCAGGTATTCCCCCGAAAACCAGCTAAATCCAGCCGCGATGCATTGATCGAGGCTTGCCGGATTGGCTACATTTAAAGCAAGATGCGAACCACTCAGTTTTTTTAGCCCAGCTGCTGCTGACGGTACTCCGGCGCCACAGTGAACTGAAACCCCCTGCGCACCAGCGCATGCCTGCGCATTTTGCGGAGGCATGCCGCTGACAAGAATGCGAAAACCACGGGACTGCAGCTGCTGCAATTTTTCCTGAGCAGCTGGATCCGAGCAGTGCTGTGCTGCTACGTGCAATATCACCTGCTTGGTCGGCAGTTGATCGGCAAAATCATCATCAATCCGTGCCACATCGGACACCGGAAGAATACAAGAAAGAGGGCCGAGGGCTTCTAGCAGGCCGAAATCCCCAAAAAGGCGGGACATGGCCGTGCTGTCATAGACGGCATCTGAGGGTTCAAAAACCAGGGCCAACGCTACCCAGTCATGTTTGGCATTGGCTACAGGGGTGAATGAAACCAGGGGGAAATTTTGCGTGGTCATGTTCGCTACTCTTCAGAATGGGGCGAGGCTCCGTTAACTTGCAATGATAATGCCAAAACTGCGGTGAAAACCAGTCTTTGCCTTGCAAAACCATTCTGTATCTTTTTCGGTGATCACCATATCGAGCGGTATATCGTGCGCCTCGGGTCGAATGGTTTCTATACGGGCAAGCTCAAACCCCATACCGATGATCAGCGGGAGTGGATCGAGTTCCGTCAGCGTGCGGTCGAAATAACCTGCGCCATAACCAAGGCGATACCCTGCCACGTCAAACGCATTGACCGGCAATAACAAAAAATCCGGGTGCAATGTTTCGCCGATTTTTGGCGTTTGTATGCCGTAACGATCAGCAAACATTTCGCACCCCGGTTGCCATTCGCGGAATAGCAATGGCGTACCTGGACCGCATACCACGGGCAGGCAGGCACGCAAGCCCAGGCCAATGTACCGTTCCACCAGCGGCCGGGCATCGAATTCTGCGCGGAACGGCCAGCAAAACCCTATCACTCGGCCTCGCGCAGAACTGCCTATCAATTCGCGCAACAGTTCATCGAGGCGAGCTTCGAGCATAGCTGAAAGCCTCGCATGTTCAACCGGGTCGAGCGCCTCGCGAGCGGCGATTTTCTGGCGCCGCAACGCCTCGCGATATGCCTTCTGCTCTGTATCCATTGCCCGCGCTATCGCCTATCGCGTCAATTCCGCGTAATGCGATAAACAGCCAGACTGCCGAGGAAATTATGTTCCTCGTTGATGATGCGCCCCTCGTCGAACACCATGCGATCCTTGATGGCAATGCTGCGCTTGCTGCAAAACTCTTCGAAATCGACGATAGTGCATAGGTGGATATTGGGTGTGTCGTACCACTGGTAAGGCAGTTTTTCCGACACCGGCATGTGGCCGTTGAGAATATCCATGCGGTGCTTCCAGTATCCGAAGTTCGGAAAACTCACCACCGCTTCGCGGCCGACGCGCAACATCTCGTTAACGATTATCTCGGTATGGCGCATCGCCTGCAGGGTTTGCGACAGGATGACATGCTCGAAAGCGCCATCCTCGAAGCCGGACAAACCTTCCTCAAGGTTGCATTGGATTACATTGACGCCATTCTTCACGGCGGCCAACACGTTGGCATCGTCAATTTCCACGCCGTAGCCGCGCACGCCGCGCGTCTCGGTCAGAAGCTGCAACAGCGCGCCTTCGCCGCAACCGAGGTCAAGCACACGCTCCCCCGGTTGCACCCAACCGGCAATAACATCGAAATCGGGTCTATCAAGCATTCTTTTCATATTTCCACCCTTTCCAGATAAGCGCGCACCACGCCATGGTATTGCGCATCCTCCATGAGGAACGAGTCGTGGCCGAAATTGCTGCTGATCTCGGCATAAGAAACTTCTTGGCCGTTCTTCAGCAGCGCATAAACAATCTCGCGCGAACGCTGGGGCGAGAAACGCCAATCGGTAGTAAATGACACTATCAGAAATTTAGCCTTGGCCACACTCAACGCAGCGGCCAAATCGTCGTTGCAATTGTGCGCTGGATTGAAGTAGTCGAGCGCCTTGGTCATCAGCAAATAAGTATTGGCATCGAAGAAACCGGCAAAGCGGTCGCCTTGGTAGCGCAGGTAGGACTCGATCTCGAACTCGACATCGTAACCAAAGGAAAACGCGCCGTTGCGCAAAATCCGGCCGAATTTCTCGGCCATTTGGTCGTCAGACAGATAGGTGATGTGGCCCAGCATGCGCGCCAAACGCAGGCCGCGCTTCGGCGCGGTGTCGTGCTCGTAGAAATGCCCGCCGTGAAAATCCGGGTCGGTCAAGATTGCCTGCCGGGCAACATCGTTGAAAGCGATATTCTGCGCCGTCAGCTTCGGCGCAGCGGCGATGACGAGGGCGTGACGGATGCGTTGGGGTTGATCCACCGCCCATTGCAGCGCCTGCATGCCGCCAAGACTGCCGCCGATCACGGCAGCCCAGCAGTCGATGCCGAGCCTGTCGGCCAGATTGGCCTGCATCTGCACCCAGTCATCCACGGTAATCACGGGGAAATCTGCGCCCCACGGCTTGCCTGTGGCCGGATTTGGTGAAGAAGGGCCGGTCGAGCCATGACAGCCGCCAAGGTTATTGACGCCGACGATGAAGAACTTGTCCGTGTCCAGCGGTCTACCTGGGCCGACGATGTTGTCCCACCAACCCTGGTTCTTGCCGCCCGCATAGTAACCAGCAACATGGTGATGGCCGGAAAGCGCGTGACAAACCAGGATGGCGTTGGATTTGGCGGCGTTGAGCGTGCCATAGGTTTCGTACATCAAGCCGTAGGCCGGGATGACTGCGCCACTGCGCAGTTTGATTGGCGTATCGAAGCTGGCGCGTTGTGCCTCAACAACCCCTACCCCGCTTCTTTCGACAGCGCCGGTTTCCTTGCCGTTGCCTGCATCTGCTTCCACATCTGCCTCCCGCCTAAGCTCATTAACCAATAAAAAACCCGGTCGGCGTTAGCTCGGACCGGGTTGCCCTCGCTTTAGCCGTATTTATTAAGCGCCCGCAAGCTGATTATCAAATCGGCGCTATAGATAAAACATTACCGCGCATCTGCGCGCTTGTCAAACCCAAGTGGATCAAGGGTCAGGGCGGAGCCGGGTACTTGATGGCGTTCTTGGCGATCTTGTCGCGCGCTGCTGCTAACAGGTCAATATCGAGCACGTCGGCAAGTTCGACCAGGTAAACCAGCACGTCGGCGACTTCGTCGCGCACGGCGGCTGCCTTGTCCCCTGTAGTGGCAAGACTTTCTTCTGGAGTGTCCCACTGAAAGTGCTCGACCAGTTCGGCGGCTTCGACGATCAGTGCCATCGCCAGGTTTTTTGGCGTGTGATACATCCGCCAGTTGCGGGCCGCAACAAACGCGCGCAGCGTATCGCGCAGTTCGGTCAGATCGTGGATTGTCCCGCCCGTTTCGGCTGTCTGGTTTCCATCAAGCTTCATGTGTTTTCTCCGGACGCATCAGTATCAGGTAAGGCAGCGCAAGGAACGGCCAGAGCAGAGATATCAGGCGGGTCAGCCCGTTGAAGTTGAGAAAATGGCCTTGGTGCCAAGTCTGCATTATGGCTGAGATATAAGGGTTTTCCGGCGCCAGATTGACTAATGCCGTCGCCAGCAACAATGCCAGCGCCGCCAGCGCCTGCTGCAGGCTGCCTGGCAATGCCGTCGCCAGCAACCACAATACGAGGCCAGCAGCGACACCGGACAGGCTGCCAGGGGTTGCCCAGGAGAATCCGGCGCTGACGCTCATCAACAGCATCAGGGAGAAAGTCTTGATCACCAGGGCAAACCCAATCAGCGCTGCCGGCAGGAAGCGTCCCCCCTGTCGCAACATGCATCCAGCCAATAGCCCGACGGCGAGAATATTGCTTGCGGCAACGCCGGCTTCTATCCACGGGAAGCGCTCAGCCACGAATGGCAACGGCACCTCCAGTCCTAGCAAGCTGCGCAAGTCACCGTTGCCGAACAACAGAATCTCGGGGTTAAGCTGGCTGAACAGCCACAAACCAAGCAGAATCAGGCCGGCATCGGCCATCGCGCCCATGCCTACCAAGCGGATTTGCATCGAGTGGAGGCGCCCCCCATCCAGCAACAAGGCGCCCCAACGCGCCCCCAGTAACGCGCCAAGCAAGCTGCCCAAAGTGTTGCAGCCCAGATCTATATTCGACGGAACTCGGCTCGGCAGAAAATTCTGGAGACCTTCCATCGATAAGCTAAGGCTGGCGCCCAATACAACCGTCAAAACGCATGCCGCCAATCTGCCGAAGCGCGGCTGCAAGGCTGGCACACAGAGAAAACCAAACGGCAGGTATCCCATAATATCCGAGAACAAGTCAAACACCGTCATATAGCGGGGCCAACCGGAGGTGAGGAAAGCCAACACGGGAGCGCCTGAATCGCGCCAGCCACTGAAAGGATGCAGGCTGGCATAGACAACCAACAGGGTGAAAGCGACAGTCAATGCCCCGGCAAGGCCAATATGCCACGTGCTTTGCCGATCCATTCGTGAAGACTGGTTAATGACCGAATACCCGGTTAAATAGCGAAAACCCCGGCCATTCGATGGTATCGAAGACATTTCTCGCCAACTGGCCAAGTTCGGCGTCGCCTTCCATAAGCAGTCTGCCGCTCGAAAACAGCGACTCGGCATTTTCTTCGCGCAACAGCAGGGCGAGAAAGTCGCAAGAGCGAGCGCTGATAGACAAATCGGGGATATTGCCACCAGGATCGGCGGGTACCGGGCGAAAATAACTTTGAGACCCTTCTTTCGCAACAAGCATGAAACGTAGCGACAAACCGGCATCGCTAACACGAATCAGCAAATGCTTGCCAAGCAAGGGCAGAAGCCGCTCACGCGGCAGTAAGCAATCCAGCCCAAGATTGATTGCCATGACCAGCGCCAGCGTCGGTGGCAACTGCGGCAACTGCTCATTGATATGGCCAAGAATGGGTGGCAACGTAAACTCGGGCAGTTTCATCATCTTGCATTCCCTTTCTCTCGGACAACGTCACGCTTACTCACTGATAATTATGATGCTGATGCGCCGAAACATGGTGCGTCAAACCCGCCGTGTGATGCATTTCGTGCAGGGGTATCCCGGGTGTCCGGTGTCCTATGAGTTGGGGAAGTAGCGAGCCGGCGATCATGCCCATGGCGGAGACGCCCAAGCCAATGAGTTGCGGCGGCACAGGACTTTTTTCGCCAATCAGCACTTCAATCAGGATCCAGGTAACAAGGCCGCCGAAGGTGGCGCACAAGGCGCCCTGAGTAGTGGCACGTTTCCAGAAGATGCCGGCCACCAACGGCACGAAGGCGCCGGCCAGGGTTACCTTGTAAGCGCTTTCTACCATTTTAAAAATCGAGGCATTGATATTCAGTGCGAAAACCAGCACCAGGGAGGTAAACACCACCAAGCAGCCACGCATGACATAGAGGAATTGCCGATCCGTCATTTGCGGATGCAGACCGCGCAGCACATTTTCGGCGAAGGTCACGGAAGGCGCCAGCAGCGTGGCCGATGAACAGCTCATGATGGCCGACAATACGGCGCCGAAAAACAGTATTTGCGCCGGCAGCGGCATGTGTTGCAAGACCAGGGTCGGCAATACCAGTTGCGAGTCCTTTTGCATCAGGTCGCCGAACATGGCCGGATCGATCAACGTGGCCGAATAGGCGATGAACATGGGCACGAAGGTGAAACAGAAATAGATGGACGCACCCAGGATGGAGCCGCCCAGCGCGATGTTGGCGCTCTTGGCCGAGGTAATGCGCTGGAATACGTCCTGCTGGGGAATGGAACCGAGCATCATGGTGACCCAGGCGCCGATGAAAGTAAGCCACAGCCAGGGATCGGGCGGCGGAAAGAAATCCAGCTTGCCTGCGGTGCTGGCGTGGCTGACCACTGTCACCACGCCGCCAGCCTTGCCGCTGACGACGGAGGCAATATAGAGCAGTCCGCCCATGCTCACGATCATCTGCACGAAATCCAGGAAGGCCACCGAGAACATGCCGCCGAAGAAAGTATAAGTAAGCACGATGGCCGCGCCCAAAAACATGCCCGTACTCTGATCCACTGCGCCATCGGTCACGACAAAAAAAATCAGGCCCAGCGCCTTGATCTGGGCCGCCACCCAACCCAGGTAGGAAGCCACGATGCAGATGGTGGTAATAACTTCCACCGTGCGGTTGTACCTCATGCGGTAAAAATCGCCCAAGGTAATGATGTTGAGCTTGTAGAGGTAACGCGAAAAGAGGATGCCGGCAAGGATGAGGCACATGGAAGAACCAAAGGGATCGGCCACGACGCCAGTGATCCCATCCTTGACGAAGGTGGCTGAAACACCGAACACCGCCTCGGCGCCGAACCAGGTGGCGAACACCGTGGCCGTCACTACCGGCAGCGGCAGGCTGCGCCCTGCCACGGCATAATCCTTGGCGTTGTGGACTCGTGTCGAAGCCCACAGGCCGATTCCCACTGAGATCAGGAGATAAAGGATGACGAACCAGAGCAGCATAGTTGAACGATTAGTTTTTGGACTAGCGACCGTCCCGGTAGCACGGCTCAACAACATGTAAGCCGGCGAATTATAACGAAAAGCAGACGGGATTCAGCTTTGGAACAAGCATCATGCGGAGAAATGGCGGTGCGAAGCAGGGCAGAAGGCTTCATAATCCGCAATAACCGCATCGTTACTGCGCGACGCACCTAATTGCCGAAATGAAACCGAACCCCGGAACCAGCACCGTCCCGCTCCATTTGCCATTGCTGCGCGGCAAAAAACGCCCCCGCGTGGCCTTGGTTGGCCGTGTGCGCACCGGCAAGAGCACCATTTTTCAGGCTGCTTCGAGCGCCGTAGTACAGCACGATCACTTGGCCGGGGAAGGTTCCGCCTACGAAGAATGTCTGGTCGAAGTCGGTCTCGACCAAATTTCCCTTGTCGATCTGCCGCCGATTGAATCCCTGCATCACCTGAGCGCGCCGGATCACATCATTCTCATGTATCTGCTGTGGGGTGACCGCTGGCCGACGATTGCGCGCCACGAACCGATACAGCCCACCTCCCCCTTCCGCGCCCCCGACGTACTGATCCAGGTGGTCGATGCCACTTCGCTCGAACGGGATCTGGAACTCAGCCTGGAACTTAGCCTCCTAGGCAAGCCGCTGGTGATTGCCCTCAACCGTGTGGACGAAGCCAGAGAGAGGGGCTTGTATGTCAATGTGAGGGCGCTTTCCGACAGGATGGGCGTACCCGTCGTGCCTACTGTCGCTCATATGGGAAAAGGGCTTACCGCGCTGTTCAATGCAGCGCTACTTGCTGCCCGGCAAAAATCCTGTCCGCTGCCGCAACCGCCCTGCCCACATATCCGCGACAGCCTCAAAGAACTCAACACCATACTGGCCCGGCCTGAAATTCAAGACGCGTTCCGCGTTCCGCGACCACTGCTTTTGATGCAACTGGCCGAGAACAACGACTATTTCCTGCAGGAACTCGCCAGTCATTTTCCTGACATATTGCCCGAGGTGATCGAGGCGCGCGCCAGCGCCGAACGCACTCTGCCGCGTACTCTATCGGAGGAACTGCATGCGGATCGCCATCACCGCTCGGCGCTGCTGTTCGAGAGCGTCACCCGCCTCGGCGCAGCAACGGATACTCAGCGCTGGAAACGCTGGCTGGACGAACTGTTCCTGCATCCGCGCTGGGGCCTGATCGGCAGCCTGACGGTGTTCGCGCTAGTGCTCTTCATTGTGTTCGAGGTAAGCACAACGCTGGATTCATGGACTGCTGCGCGGCTGGTAACGTGGGCGCAGCAATGGCAACCGGAATCGACGCTGGGCGTGGTCGGACGCGCCGTGGTCGACGGCTTGATCGGTCTGGTCGGCATCGTCGTGCCGTATATGCTGCCACTGGTGCTGCTGTTGGTGGCGCTGGAGGAATCCGGCATCATGCACCGCGTCGCTTTCGTCGTGGATCGCGGCTTCCACCGCATCGGTCTGCACGGCGGCCTGGCCTTGCCCTTCCTGATCGGGCTTGGCTGCAATGTGCCTGCCATCTCGGCCGCGGCCAACGCCGCGACCGGACGGGACCGGATCGTGGCCTCGCTGCTAATCTCCTTCGTGCCGTGCTCGGCACGCTCGGCCATCATTCTCGCTCTGGGCGGCAAGTACCTGGGCGGGCTGGGCGTGTTCGCCATATTCATGCTGACCATGGTGGTAATCGCCCTGCTCGGGCGCCTGCTAGCATGGCGCTACAAGGAAACCACACCCGGCATGATCCTGGAGATTCCGCCTTACGCGCTACCGACATCGCATGCGCTGCTGCGCAACACCTGGGAACGCACCAGCGACATCATCACCATCGTGACGCCATTGCTCGTCGCTGGCAGCGTGATCCTGGCATTGCTCAACCATGTTGGCGCAGACAACATAATCAACACGCTGCTGCTGCCTGTAACCTGGTGGTGGCTGGGACTGCCGGTGGCGCTGGGTGTGCCTATCCTGTTCGGCATCCTGCGCAAAGAGTTGTCGCTGCTGATGGTCTATCAAGCGCTCGGCACGCTTGAAATCTCGCATGTGCTGGACTGGGTGCAGATCGTCACTTTTTTGGTATTCCTGACTTTCTATTTCCCCTGTGTGTCCACGTTTGCCGTGATGCTGCGCACCATTGGGCGGCGCGAGGCGCTGTTCTCGGTAATGTTGTCGGTGGCGGTAGCGTTGCTGATCAGTGGGATAACGCGGCTGTTGCTGGAACTTTTGCGGGCCGCCCTGTAGCCAACACAGGGCAGACAGATATATGCAGTTTCTCTTATTGTGGAGTGCTGTAACTGGTTGACAGTATTTCGTGGAGTCTCTTCGTCACCTCTTCGGGATTAAATTTCTCCAGAAATCCGTCGGCTCCCATGGCAAGACCCTTGTCCTGGTTGGAGGAGCCGGACATGGAAGAATGCACCAATACCCTGACCCCTTTAAAACGTTGATCCGCCTTGATTTTTCGGGTAAGCATGAAACCGTCCATTTCCGGCATCTCGATATCCGTGATGATGATCGGCCAAGTGTCCGCGAGGCGGATGCCCGAAGCGGCAGCAACCGTTGCAATCTCGTCCAGCCGGTCCCAGGCTTTACGGCCATTTATCGCAAATTCGGAGTGGACCTTCATCGAATCGAGAATCTGTTGAAGCTGCGCTCTGGCGAAGGCGCTATCGTCGGCGAAAAATATGCTTATATTGGTTGGCAAGGGAACATCCGGTATCGCAGAATTATGGACATAAACAGACTTGTCCTCACCCGTAATCGAGTGCAGAACTTGCTCGACATCCAGAATGGAAGCCAGTCTGCCATCGGCAAGGCGGGTTACGCCGGTAAGCTTCGATTTGCCGCTCATCAACTGTTCTGGAGGTTGATGAATATCGCCCCAATCGATGCGGACTATGGTTTCAACCGATTCAACCAGGAATGCCTGGGTCGTTCGGGAAAATTCGGTGATGATCATCACGGTCGGCGTTTCCGGATGTTTAAAGCCGCAATACCCAATGAGATCGACCACAGGAACCAGTTCGCCGCGCAATGACGCCATCCCCACGACAAAGTCCGGCATTGAAGGCGCATGCGTTATTGGAACCGTCTGGATAACCTCCTTGACCTTGAACACATTTATGCCGTAGGTCTCCGGCGAGCCAATCCTGAACAAAAGCAGCTCCATTTTGTTGGTGCCCGCAAGATTGGTACGCTCATCTATCGAAGCCAGCATGCTTTGGCTTGCGGTTGAGTCGGGCATGGTCATCTGCGAGGACATCAGGGGCTATCCTTTGGACTTTTCATTTTTCGGAGTATAGACCTACTTTAACCGCGATGTATTCAGAATATGCAAGGTAAACCTCGCCAATCAGTAGCACTGATTACTCAGGATTACTGGCGCAAGTGACCGGCCAATACGGCGACAATCACCAGCAGCAGCAAAACTATCAGGGTCAGGCAGCGGTTGTTCCAGCGCTGTTTGATCATCAGTTCGTCAAGCATTCGCCTTATGTCAGGGCGATCCTGACGAGTCAGCGCCTGATGCGCCAAGCGCGGCAACTGCGGCAACGTTACAGTCCATTGCGGCGCCTCGCGCTGGAGGTTATTTACCAGCGCGCGCCAGCCCAGTTGCTCGCTCATCCAGCTTTCGAGAAATGGCTTGGCGGTTTGCCACAGATCGAGGTCGGGATCAAGCTGGCGGCCTATGCCTTCGATATTCAGCAGCGTCTTTTGCAGCAACACCAGTTGCGGCTGTATCTCGACATTGAAGCGGCGCGAGACCTGGAACAGGCGCAGCAGCACACGGCCAAAGGAGATGTCCTTCAGCGGCTTGTCGAAAATCGGCTCGCAAACAGCGCGGATGGCTGCTTCGAAGTCGTCCACACGCGTGTCCGGCGGCGCCCAACCGGATTCCACATGTATCTGCGCGACGCGTCGGTAGTCGCGGCGGAAGAACGCCAGGAAATTCTGCGCCAAGTAATTCTTGTCGGTATCGGTCAGCGTGGCGACGATGCCGAAGTCGAGCGCAATGAACTGGCCGCGGTTTCCTTCCTCGGTGACGATGAATACATTACCGGGATGCATGTCGGCATGGAAAAAGCCGTCGCGGAAAACCTGGGTGAAAAAAACCTCGACGCCAGCCCGCGCCAGGGCCTTGATATCAATGCCCAAGGCGCGCAGTTCGGCGACCTTGGTAATGGGCGAGCCATGCATGCGCTCCATCACCATCACTGAACTGCTGCAATAGTCCCAATAAACTTCGGGGATGCGAATCAACGGCGAAGGCTTGCCGTCAACCGTGAAGTTACGCCGCAATTGCGAACAATTGGCCGCTTCGCGCATCAGATCGATTTCATCGTCGAGGTGTTTTCTGAACTCGGCGACGACCTGGCGCGGTTTCAGACGCCGCCCGTCCGGCCAGAGCCGTTCCAACAGACCAGCAGCGGTTTCCAGCAGGGCGATGTCGTTGGCGATGGCGAGTTCCACGCCAGGCCGCAGAATTTTCACCGCTACCAGCTTGCCAGCATGATCGGCGGGCAACCTGGCGAAATGCACTTGGGCGACCGAAGCCGACGCCACCGGCTCGCGGCAGAATTCGGCAAACACCTGGTCGACCGGCCTGCCATACACGCGCTCCAGTTCGGCCACAGCTTGCTCGGAAGGAAACGGCGGCACGTGATCCTGCAAGCGGGCCAGTTCATCGGCAATATCTGGCGGCAAGAGGTCGCGCCGGGTCGAAAGAAGTTGGCCGAACTTGACAAAAATCGGCCCAAGTTCTTCCAGTGCCTGACGCAGCCGTACCCCGCGCGGCGAGGAAAGGTCGCGCCAAAATTGTGTATGCAGCGCCAGCCGCACCAGACGACTGAGGACACCCGTCGGCTGGTGCGCAGGAATCAACTGATCTAGCCCATAGCGGCTGGCGACACGGACGATTTTTAAAAGTCGTAAAAGGCGCAAGCTGGTCAAAGCGGCATTGAAAGCAGGAAATTTACCTGGGATCGCGGCCGAACGAAAGGAATCCTTTCGGGCGCCTATGGCGCCTTCGGTATAATAGGCGCCTTTTCTTTTGTCTTGCTGCGATGCCTTTCGACCCGAAAACCCACCTTACTGAACTGCTTTGTGCAGCCTTGGAAAGCGTTGCGCCGGCGCAGAAGGATGCCATCATTTATCTGGAACGCCCCAAGCAGGCCAGTCACGGCGACTTCGCCAGCAATCTGGCGATGCAACTGGCCAAGGCGCTCAAGGCCAACCCGCGCGAAATTGCGCAGCGCCTGGTACGCGAGCTGCCGGTTTCCGCCTGGGTAGACAAAGTTGAGATAGCCGGGGCGGGCTTCATCAACTTTCACCTCTCCGCCGATACCAAGACGCAGGTGGTACAGCAGATTCTTGCCAGCGGCAGCGATTTTGGCCGTAGCACGCTCGGGAACAAACAGAAGGTTCAGGTCGAATTCGTTTCGGCCAATCCGACCGGTCCGCTGCATGTCGGCCATGGCCGTGGCGCGGCTTATGGCGCAAGCATGGCGGCACTACTCGGCTTCGCCGGTTTCGAGGTGTCACGCGAGTATTACGTGAACGACGCCGGCAGGCAGATGGACATCCTCGCCGTCTCGACCTGGCTGCGTTATCTGAAGCTTTTGGACGTACAACTGACGTTGCCACCTAACGCTTATCAAGGCGAGTATGTGATCGAAATGGCGCGACAAATCCATGTCGCCCATGGCCAGCGCTACCTTCATCCTGCCGCCAGCGCGCTAGCCGGCGTGCCCCCTTTGCCCGAAGCCGAACGCAAGGACGATGAAGCCAAGAACCTGCGAGAGCAGCATCTGGACGGCCTGATCGCCAATGCCAAGAAGCTGCTCGCCGAGGATTGGAATTATTTCCATCAATTTGTCCTGACCGAGCAACTGGCCGATTGCCGCGCCGATCTGGAAGCCTATGGCGTGCATTTCGATGTCTGGTTCTCGGAGCGGTCGCTTTACGACACCGGCGTGGTAGACAAAGCGGTCGCCTTGCTGGAAGAAAAAGGTCACGTCTATCTCCAGAACGGCGCGAAGTGGTTCCGCTCAACCGCTTTTGGCGATGAGAAGGATCGCGTCGTGCAGCGCGACAACGGCCTATATACCTATTTCGCTTCGGATATCGCCTATCACCTGAACAAGATCGAACGCGGCTTCAAGAAGATCGTCGATGTCTGGGGGGCAGACCATCACGGCTACATCGCCCGCGTGCGCGGCGCGCTTCTGGCGCTCGGGCAGGAGGCGGATCGCTTCGAGGTGGCGCTGGTGCAATTCGTTTCGCTCTGGCGCAATGGCGTCAAGTCGTCGATGTCCACCCGTGCCGGCGAATATGTGACGCTACGCGAGTTGCGCGAGGAGGTCGGAAACGATGCCTGCCGCTTCTTCTACATGCTGCGCAAGGTTGATCAGGCGCTGGATTTCGATCTCGACCTGGCGAAATCGCAGAGCAACGACAATCCTGTGTATTACGTCCAGTATGCCCATGCGCGCGTTTGTTCCGTGCTCCAGCAATGGGGCGGTGAGCTTGCGCAGCTTGCTGCCGCAGAGGCGCAACAACTAAAGTCGGAACGCGAGCTGGCGCTATGTGTCAAGCTGGCCGAATTTCCCGAAATGATCGAGGCCGCCGCGCAGGATTACGCGCCGCATGCCATCGCTTTCTATCTGAAGGAGCTGGCGGCTGAGTTCCATAGCTTTTACAATGCAGAACGCTTCCTGGTCGAGGACGACGAGCTGCGCCTCGCCCGCCTTGCCCTGGCAACCGCCGTGCGCCAAGTGCTGAAAACCGGCTTGGCCTTGCTTGGCGTAACCGCACCGGAGAATATGTGACATGAGACACAAAGCGCAATTCCGTTTTCCTCCAAAGAGAAATCGCGGCGGCACCCTGCTTGGCATTTGTATCGGCCTGGTCGTCGGCTTACTGATTGCTTTTGGCGTGGCTTTCTTCCTTAACAAATCACCCTTGCCGTTCCAGAACAAGGCACGGCAGGATGCTGCCAAAATACAGGACGCCAAACCAGGCGCATCGGCGCAACAACTTGCTGCGCCGATGCCCTTGCCGGGCAAGCCGGGCGACAAAGTCGGCGATAAAGAAAGCGACAAGCCGCGTTTCGAGTTCTATAAAATACTGCCGGGCAGCCAGGAAGCCACGCCGGGGCAAAAGCAAGTTCAACCTGCCGCGCCCGCTCCTGCACCTGCCCAAGCCGACGAAAAAATGGTGCCTGCCGAAAATTTCTACCTTCAGGCTGGCGCATTCCAGAAATCCGCCGATGCTGACAACCTCAAGGCAAAACTGGCGTTAATGGGAGTGGGAGCCAGCGTTCAGGAGGTTGTCATACCGGAGAAAGGCACAATGCACCGCGTACGCGTCGGCCCCTTTGCCAAGACCGATGAAATGAACCGGGTGCGTAATGAATTGTCACAGAACGGAATACAGACCTCTGTGGTCAAAATGAAATAGCAATTACAGGAGACCGCTATGAACAAGCTGCTAGCCTATCTCGGGATTCTTGCCTGCGTTTCAACCGTTGCAGTTGCCTCGGAATTAGTGGAGGGAACTGACTATGTACGGATTCAGGTGCCCAGAAGCACTGAATCACCGAGCAAGATCGAAGTAGTGGAATTTTTCTACTATGCCTGCCCGCATTGCAAGGACTTCAACCCGACACTCACTAAATGGGTGACGAAACTGCCGAAAGACGTTGTTTTCAAGCGCATTCCCGTTTCTTTCAAACGTGCCGCGCTGGTAAATCACGCAAAGCTGTATTACGCCCTGGAAATTACCGGCGACCTGAAGCGGCTGGACAACGAGGTCTTTGCCGCCCTCCATGATCAGAAAATCAATCTGGCCGATGAAGCCATATTGATGGACTGGATTTCAAAGAAAGGTGTCGACCGGCAGAAATTCGGCGACGCCTATAAATCTTTTGGTGTTGATAGCAAGGTCAGCCGTGGTCAGCAAATAGCCGACGCGTACGGTATTAACGGGGTGCCGGCATTAACAATCGACGGGCGCTACCGCATGACCGGAAATAATATAAAGGGTCATGAGGAGCTTCTCGCCCAGACTAATCAGATGATCAAGCAAGCGCGGGCTGAGAACGGAAAGAAGAAATAGCCGGGGTGGAGCCTATTTGCATAGGCTCCAAATACTACCAAGCACTATTTATCAGCCTTCTCCTGGGTTCCTTTGCCAAACTTGACGTAAGACCCTGGCCCATTTTCCAGTACCTTGAGCTTGCCCTTAGCCGGATCACGCGCCGGTATCGTTTCCGGCGCAAGCTTCCCAACCCATTGATGCCAATCGCTCCACCACGAACCAGGGTTCTGCTTGGCATTGCTCAACCATGTGTCCGGCTCTGCCGGCAATGACTTGCCTGTAGTTATGCTGTCATTCGTCCAATGGCCATATTTGTTGCTTGACGGCGGGTTGACAATGCCTGCGATATGGCCAGAACCGCCCAAGACGAAACGCAACGGGCCGCCCATGAGCCTGGCGCCCTGATATGTGCTCTTCCACGGCGCTATGTGATCTTCAACAGTAGAGATGAAGTAGCAGGGAGCCGTGATCTTGCGCATATCGATCGGGGTGCCGAGCAATTCCATGCCGTCCGGTTCCCTGAGCAGGTTCCTCAGGTACATGTTGCGCAGGTAGAAACTGTGCATTTTGTAGGGCATGCGCGTGGAATCGGAATTCCAGAAAAGCAGGTCGAAGGGGAAGGGTTGCTTGCCCATCAGATAGTTGTTCACCACAAACGACCAGACCAAGTCATTGGCTCGCAGGATACCGAAAGTCAAGGCCATGTCCTTGCCTTCCATGTAACCCTGCTGTTCCATCTTTTTCTCAAGATAGGAAACCTGTTGCTCGTCGATGAAGACCCCCAGTTCGCCCGGGTCGGTAAAGTCGATCAAAGTGGTAAAGAAGGTGCCGGAGGCAATCCGTTTGTCGTTTTTGGCCGCCAGATACGCCATGGTCGAGGCCAGTAGCGTGCCGCCTAGGCAATAGCCAGCGGCATTGACCTCCTTCTCGCCCGTCTGCCGATAGATGGCGTCAAGCGCGGCCAGTGTGCCTTCAGACAGGTAATCCTCGAAACTTTTCTCCGCCATCTTTTCATCCGGGTTAACCCAGGAAATAACGAAGACAGTGTGTCCCTGCTCGGTTGCCCATTTAATGTACGAGTTCTTGTCGCGCAGGTCGAGGATGTAGTACTTGTTTATCCAAGGCGGAACGATCAATAGCGGCCGCTTAAGTACATCTTTGGTAGCCGGATCAAACTGCAGCAGCTGCATCAGATCAGTCTGGAACACCACCTTGCTCGGCGTATACCCCACATTCCTGCCGACCTCGAAAACTGACGTGTCAGTCATCTTGACCTTCAACTGGCCGTCGCCTTCCTCAATGTCGCGCAACAGATTGTTCAGGCCATTGAGCAGGTTCTGGCCATGCGATTTGACGGTTTCACGCAAGACTTCCGGATTCGTCATGGCGAAGTTGCTTGGCGACAACGCATCGATGAACTGGTGCGTATAGAAATGCACCTTCTTGCTGGTATTTTCGGACAGCCCGTCGACGCCGGTAACGGCTTCGTGGATGTGATGCGCGGTAATCAGATAGGACTGCTTGATGAAATCGAACAGGAAATGTTCCTGCCAGTCTTCATCCTTGAAACGGTTGTCGCCCTTTTCCGGCAAGGCTACCGGTGTTGCGGCATGCAAAAAAGAATGGCGCAGAAACTCGTGCTGCCAGAGCGACAGGTAATCCTGGATCAGGTTTATCTGCAATTGCACCAGGCGATACGGGTTCGACAGCATCTTGAGCTGCATCTCCATGAAGGCCTGGGCTATCCCGAGGTCATCGGAAGGAGCGCTGACGCCCTTCGTCATCTGCCGCCTCAGGTAGTCTGACAGCAGCTTCGAGGAACGCTGCGCCACCTGGGCGTAAGTCTGCGTTATCTCGTGCGGATCGGGAAGCAGCTGCCGTTCCGGCTCTGTTTTTTCAGCCACCTTCTCCGTTTTCTGCGCACCCTTCAGTGCAATTTCACGAACCTGCTGGAGAAGCTGACTTTGTTCATTCTGTTGTATAGCGGCCATTATTGTGCCTCCTTAGTGCAATCTCGAATAACCGGTGGTACGAACGGTGGCACCATCGTTGGGCGCACCATCGCTGGATGTTTCGTCAATGTAAGAAAGCTCCCGCTCATGTAACAGGTAATGCGGGGGAGCAATTGCTTCACTCTTGGCGAACATGGTCTGGTGAACACCCGCGATCTTGTGCGGGAACAATGCCGGAAGCAGGCATGCCGCGTTTAGCGGCGAACTGCAAGCGGCAGTGCGTTGGTACCTGTGGAATGGTTTTCCGTGCGAAGGTAGCAAATCAAAACGTGTGTTAACGTTGATGAATCTGTCAAGCGTGAACAGCAAAGGCACACGCACCCGGTGCAATCCGGGGGCCAAAAGCAACATCGCTCCGGCTTCGGGCGGTTGCTGTTCGATAGAGCGGATGTTTAGCAAAGGATATCCGGGGTCGGGTTCAAATTTGCGCCGCTGCACTGCAATATAGGCCGGTTGCACTTACGAAAGGCAATTGCCTGGAGCAACAGCGAAAATATATTACCACATTATTGCGGTGCAGCATAGCGGGCTATGTTGCACCCGCTATCCATCAATCCTGCCACCTTTGATCAAAACCAGTTGCCATGAATAACAGAGGAAATGACCATCTATTGTGCCTTGGCGAGAATCACTGCGGTAGCAACAACCTCTCCTTAATTGCCTCCAGTTTCATTCCGCAAACCCATACCCGCTTGGAGCGCGACGACACGCCGCCCACCAGCATAATGCGGCACTTTGTCACGCCCAGCTTGTCGGCCAGAAACCCGATCAGGCAGTCATTGGCCTTGCCATCGACCGGTGGCGCAGCGAGCCGGATTTTCAGCGCCTCTCCGTGCAAACCGGCAACTTCCGTCTTTTTCGCGCCGGGCTGAATGTGCAGCGCAAGTATCGCGTTGGCGCCGGCGGCGCCCTCGCTATGCAGCCAAGAATCTTTCATGGCTTGCCTGTTCAATGGATAAACACGGGTGAAAACGCATGCTGAAACACGATGAGCAAACCGAGCAGGAGCTGCAACGCCAGCAGCAGCGCCAGTGGCGACAGATCGACTCCGCCGAGAAGCGGTATCAGACGTTGCAGCGGGCGCAGGAAGGGCGCGGCAACGGCATTGAAAACCGGTGCAAGCGGCGCATAAGGGTTAACCCAGGAGAGCAAGGCGCTGACGATCACTACCCCCATTACCAGGTAGATTGCCAAGCGGAAAACTTCGATTGCCGACAGCAACGCCACCAGACCAAATGTGGCAGGAACAAATGCGCCAGCCATGCCAATTTTTCCGCTCAAGCCCACCACGAGGCCCACATACATCGCTTGGGTCAACCAAGCCAGCAAGAGGCTCGGCAGGTCAAGCCCCCGAACATTGAGCAATCCCGGCAATAAACGACGTGCAGGCAACACCAGCCAGTCTGTGATGGCGATGACAAACTGGCCAATCTGATTGCGAAAAGACGCACGCGCCCATTGCATGATGAAACGGGCCAACAGCATCAGGCAGAAACCACCGCACAGCCAGTCAAGGATTTGAAGCAATAATCGTAGCAACATGGTTGGTTTCCTCTGTTCTAATCCCGGCCCAGCATCTCACCCAGCTCACGGCCGCGCAGGTTGGCCGCCTGCACGCCGCGCAGGATCGCGGCGGCAATACCGTCAGCGTCAAAGGAAAGCAACGCAGCTTCAGTGGTGCCGCCCTTCGATGTGACGCGCTGGCGCAATTCGGATACCGTCTCCAGACTCTGTTCCGCCAGTTGCGCCGCACCGGCGAAGGTATCCAGCGTGAGCCGGCGCGCTTCTTCCTCGCCAAAGCCGAGCGACTGCGCCGCTTGCTGCAATGCCTCGATGAAATAGAAAACATAGGCGGGTCCGCTGCCGGAAACAGCGGTAACCGCATCCATTTCCGCTTCATTGTTTATCCATAGCGTGCCACCAACTGCCTGCATGATCTTCTCAGCCGTTTCGCGCCCTTCCTTGCCAACCGTGGGATCGGCATACAGCCCGGCAATGCCGGCGCCAATCAGTGCCGGCGTATTGGGCATGGTACGCACCAACAAGCGGTGTCCGCCCAGCCAGCGGGATATATCATCGAGGCGCAATCCTGCGGCAATACTGACAACGAGCTGATTCTTGAGCAAACTGGAAAATTGCCCCCCCAAGGGATCCAATGCCTCCTTCATCTGCTGCGGCTTGACCGCCAGCAGCATTACTTCGCAGTTCAGCGCAGCAACATCGATCTCGGCGCAACAACGCACCCCATAGGTATCGGTAAGCTTCTCGCGTAGCGCCTCCTGCGGCTCCACCACCTGCATGCCGGCCGCCGAATAACCTTGTTTGCGCAAACCGCCGATAAGCGCATTGGCCATGTTGCCGCCGCCGAGAAAAGTGATTTTCATGCAAATTCCTTTTTTGAACCTAAAAGCCGTAGTTGGACGCGCCAGAAGGTGCGTTTGGGCGGGTGGCTGCCGCGAAGCAACGAGGCGGCAGGCTCATGCCTGCAACGAGGAGCGACAAAGGCAGGCGGCTGCACAGACGTGCCAGCTGGTGCGTAGCGTTCACCCGTTGGGTAAAGGTTATTTAAGGCTCGATTCTCAGTATTCATGGGTATTTACAATAAAAGATAAGCGGTCAACTGCGGTTTTTAGGTTGAACGTTCTCCAAAAATAGCCGTGCCAAGGCGCACCAACGTTGCGCCCTCGGCGATGGCCATTTCAAAATCCTGCGACATGCCCATGGAGAGCGTATCGAGTTCCAAGCCTCCGGTAACAAGCCGGCCCCGCAATTCGCGCAAGGCGGTAAAACGCTGGCGCAACAAGGCAATATCTTCGCTCGCTTCGGGTATCGCCATCAAGCCACGCAACTGCAGACGCGGCAATGCCGCAACAGCATGAGCCAGCGGCATGGCCTCGACCGGGGAAATGCCGCTTTTGCTGGACTCGCCGCTGACATTGACCTGGATGCACACCTGTAATGGAGGTAACGCTGGGGACCGCTGTGCTGACAGGCGCTGGGCGATCTTTAGCCGATCAACACTTTGCACCCAGTCGAAGTTCTCGGCCACCGCTTTGGTCTTGTTGCTCTGCAACGGCCCGATGAAGTGCCATTCAAGATCGAGATGCCGCAATTCGATGATTTTACCCACGCCTTCCTGCACATAATTCTCGGCGAAGGCGCGCTGCCCTGCGCCAGCGGCTTCGCGCACGCTGGCTGCCGGCCAAGTCTTGGAAACTGCAAGCAGACGCACGCTGTCAGCCTCGCGCCCGGCGGCTTGCGCGACTGCCGCAATGCGCTCGGTAATGGCTTGCAAGTTAATGGAAATTGTTGTCATAATGCCCTATCAGTATACCGCGCTGCCTCGCAATATCTGGTATTGCAGCACAACAATCCGGGCTTTAACACTGTTTATTAGGAAAGCGACCCCATGGACATCACCGAACTGCTCGCCTTTGTTGTCAAGAACAAGGCTTCCGACCTGCATCTTTCCTCCGGCATGCCGCCGTTGATCCGCGTACACGGCGACGTCCGCCGCGTCAACCTGCCTGCCATGGAGCACAAGGAAGTGCATGGCATGATTTATGACATCATGAACGACGGCCAGCGCAAACACTATGAGGAGAACCTTGAGTGCGACTTCTCCTTCGCCATCCCCAACCTGGCGCGCTTCCGTGTCAATGCCTTCGTCCAGAACCGGGGCGCTGCCGCGGTGCTACGCACGATTCCTTCTACAGTCTTGTCGCTGGAACAGCTCAATGCTCCCAAGATTTTCGCTGAACTCGCGCAAACACCGCGCGGCATCGTGCTGGTAACTGGGCCAACCGGCTCGGGCAAATCGACCACCCTGGCGGCCATGGTAGATTACATCAACGATCATGATTACGGTCATATCCTGACGGTCGAGGATCCGATCGAATTCGTGCATGAGTCGAAAAAATGCCTAATCAATCAGCGCGAGGTTGGCCCCCATACGAAGTCTTTCAATAATGCCTTGCGTTCCGCCCTGCGCGAAGACCCCGACGTGATCCTGGTCGGTGAAATGCGTGACCTGGAAACCATTCGCTTGGCGCTATCCGCCGCCGAAACCGGCCACCTGGTATTCGGCACATTGCATACATCTTCGGCAGCAAAAACGGTCGACCGCATCATCGACGTGTTCCCTGCGGCGGAAAAGGAAATGGTGCGCGCCATGCTCTCGGAAAGCCTGCGCTCGGTGATCTCGCAGACCCTGTTAAAGACCAAGGATGGCAATGGCCGCGTCGCCGCGCACGAGATCATGATCGGCACGCCAGCCATCCGCAACCTGATCCGCGAGGCCAAGATCGCACAGATGTATTCGGCGATCCAGACTGGCCAGGCTCTTGGCATGCAGACGCTCGACCAGAACCTGACCGACCTGGTGCGGCGCAATATCGTTTCCTCAGCGGAAGCCCGCACCAAAGCCGCCAACAAGGATAATTTCGCAGGGTAAGCAGCAAGCCCAGCCTGAACACTGAAGCCAAGGAAGCATCATGGAACGCGACGAAGGTCTGAAATTCATTTATCAATTGCTGAACAATATGCTGGCCAAGAAAGGTTCCGACCTCTTTATCACTGCCGGCTTTCCTCCAGCAATGAAGGTCGACGGCAAGATGACACCCGTTTCCAATCAGGCGCTGACCCCCCAGCATACGATGGAACTGGCGCGCGCCATCATGAACGACAAACAGGCGGCAGAGTTTGAAGCTAGCAAGGAGTGCAACTTCGCCATCAGCCCTTCCAATATCGGTCGTTTCCGCGTCAACGCTTTCGTCCAGCAGAGCCGCGTAGGCATGGTGCTGCGCACTATTACCACCTCGATTCCAAAATTCGATGACCTCAATCTGCCGCCGGTGCTGAAGGACATCGCCATGACCAAGCGCGGCCTGGTACTGTTCGTCGGCGGCACCGGTTCAGGCAAATCCACCTCGCTCGCGGCCATGATCGGCTACCGCAACGAGAACAGCCAAGGCCATATCATCACCATCGAAGACCCGGTCGAATACGTGCATGAGCACAAAGGCTGCGTCATCACTCAGCGCGAGGTCGGCGTTGACACCAACTCCTGGGAAGCCGCGCTGAAGAACACCTTGCGTCAGGCCCCCGACGTTATCCTGATCGGCGAAATTCGCGACAAGGAAGTCATGGAGCATGCCATCGCCTTTGCCGAAACCGGCCACCTGGCGATGGGCACCCTGCACGCCAACAGCGCCAATCAGGCGCTCGACCGGATCATCAACTTCTTCCCCGAAGAGCGCCGCCAGCAATTGCTGATGGACCTTTCGCTCAACCTGCGCGCGCTGGTGTCGCAGCGCTTGATCCCGCTCAAGGAGGGCAAGGGGCGTGCCGCCGCGATCGAGGTATTGCTGAATTCGCCGCTGATCTCCGACCTTATTTTCAAGGGCGAAGTGCATGGCATCAAGGAGGTCATGAAAAAATCGAAGGAGCTCGGCATGCAAACCTTCGACATGGCGCTGTTCGATCTCTATGAAGGCGGCCGCATCAGCTATGAGGATGCGCTAAGGAACGCCGACTCGGTAAACGACCTACGGTTGCAGGTCAAGTTGCACGGCAAGGGCGCAAAAGAACGCGACCTCTCCGCCGGCATCGAAAACCTGGGGATCGTCTGATCTGCACAGAATTTCGCAGAATGCAGGGACGATCAGAAGCCCGCTCCGAGTGCCTGTTTCTTATTTCTTGAACACGGGACTCTTGTTGAAGAACGCAAAGCAATCCTTCAACTTGTCGCGCGTGACGGCATCCATGTCTGCAAACTGGATGCCATAAAGGTAGCGCTCCCCCTCCTGGCGCTGCCAGGCGATCTCTCCGGTAGCTCTCAAGGGGGTCTGTCTGCTATAGCGTTCAAGGTCATTATCCGGGAGCAATATACCCAGATCCAGCGGCAAATTCTTGTTGAAACATACCGGCAGCGCCAGCCTCATGCCGGTAAGACTGAAATCCAGGCTCACCGCCTCCGAGGCCAGATTGTTCTGAGAGATACGAACCAGAAGATTGTTATCCGCGCGCGGGGCGAGGCGATTTACGTGCTGCTTCGGATCGATCTTTATCTCTCGCTCGAAAACAAAGCCAGCCATCAGCGCATTCAGGTTCTCCGTGATCTCGAACAGGTTGTCGCCAATGATGGCGGTTGTATCGACCTTGGTTGAACTCTCAGTCAGTGTCAGGAACAACTCATCGAGGGTCGATTGCAACTGCTTGAGTTGATCGATCTGCCTGTAACTGGCTTCGGAGATACCCTGGTTGGCCTTGGCCGTCTTGGTAATGCCTTCAACCATCGATTCGATCACCTGCGCCGTTTCCGCTGCGACCTGCTGGTTGCCATGCACCTTGCTAACAACGACTTTCATCGCATCGGTCGAGTGCCCAACCTTCTCTGACAGCTTGCCGATGATGTTGGACACTTCAACCGCCGATTGCGTGGTGCGTTCTGCAAGTTTCCTGACCTCGTCGGCGACGACGGCAAAGCCTCTACCCTGCTCTCCCGCGCGCGCCGCCTCGATTGCCGCATTGAGCGCAAGCAGGTTGGTCTGATCGGCAATTTCCCTGATGGTGGCAATAATATGATGAATCTGATTAGCCGATTCGCTAAGCTCGGCAATCTCGTTCGAGGTCTTGCCGACCTCTAGCACAGTTTCCTTCATCTCGTCGATATTGCGCTGGACTGTGCTGATCCCTTCATTGCCACGGGCTTCGAGCAATTTGGCCTGTTCCGCGGCAATATTGGTTTGCGCCTGAACGGCAATGGAAATATTGTTGAGTTCGCTGGTAGCCGCGTTGACATCCGCCGAACGGGTTTGTTCTTTCTTGCTGACCTCGTTGATGTCGCGCGAAATGGTCTTGATCTGGTAGGCCGACTGCCCCATCTTTTTGCCGCTCTCGTCAATCTCGCGCATGATGTTGTTGAGCTTCGCCAGTACCTCATTGAAGCCATGGCCGAGCATACCGATTTCATCCCTGGAAGTATCCGCCACCTCCTTGGTCAAATCACCTTTCTCGACAGCCTCCAGCGAATGCACCAGAGCAACGAGCGGCCTGACGAACATGTTGGCGAGCAGCCCGATGAAAAAGAACTGAATAGCGAACTCCAATCCGGATTCCCAGAACGAGTTGAAGATATAGGTGTTATGGTTGGCATCGAGCAAGGCAATCACGTTCGCGGGAACCCCGTTTTGGGTGGCGATATCGGTCATTTTCTGGAGTTCGTGGGATGCCAGCATGCGGTTAAAGACCGTCGTGATCATGGTCACGACCATAAAACTGATCTGCAACTGCCAGCGAATGCTTATCGACTTGAACCACTTAAACATCACCACCCCCTTGCACATCTTGATATTTGGCACGTATATAGACTATTTAGACTATCCCAGCATATCTTGACATTCTATCCGATAATCACAATGCAAAAATATGGCCAATCCAGATCAAAGTTGCGCTTCCTGACCCGGTCGCATCCGTCCTGCAACCACCGGGAAGCCATAAAGACGACATTCCAGCGCCCCATTGAATAATGGTGCGCGGCGCTTGGCCTTGAGTCCGATCATCTGGGGTAAGCGCGTGTCGGAAGAAAGCAGCCAGCAGTTCCAGCCTGCAAAATTCCGTTTCAGCGCATCGCCAAGGCGCGGGTAGAGAGCGGCTAGTTCTGCTGCCTCACCCAGTCTTTCGCCATAGGGTGGATTGGCGACCAGCACGCCGGACGGCGCGGGAGCGGTTCGCGCCAAAATATCCGCACGCTCCAGTTGCACCACGTCATCGAGTCCGGCATGGGCGAGATTCTGCTGGGTACGCGCCATGGCGTCGGCGGAAATATCGCTGCCGAAGAGCGTCACTGCCTCCACTATGCGGCGATTTTGAGCGGCTTCGACCTGTAGCCTGCGCCATAGCGCCGCATCGAAATTGGTCAGGCGTTCGAAGCCAAAGCCACCCGGTTCGCGGCCAAGGCCAGGAGCATCGCCAAGCAGCATCTGCGCTGCCTCAAGCAGAAAAGTGCCGCTGCCGCACATTGGATCGAGCAGCGCCATGCCCGGCTGCCACCCAGACAGGCGCAGGATGCCGGCAGCGAGGTTTTCCTTGAGCGGCGCCTCGACCTTGGCGACTTTGTGTCCACGCATGTAAAGCGGTTCGCCTGACGTGTCGAGATACAACGTTGCCGTGTCTGCGGTAAGGAAAAGGTGGATGCGCACCTCCGGGGTCGCCGTATTGACGCTCGGACGCCGATTGCAGGCATTGCGAAAACAGTCGCAGACGGCGTCCTTGGTCCGCAACGTAATGAACTCGATGCTCTTCAGCGGCGACTTCACTGCCGTGACATAAACTCGCAAAGAACGCGCCACATCGAACCACTTCGGCCAGGGCAAGCCGAGCGCCAGACGATAGATGTCATCCTCCTTGGCGTAAGCGCCCTGGCCGACGCGCCAGAGCACGCGCGTGGCGATGCGGCTTTCCAGATTGGCGCGGTAACAGGTTTCCCAACTGCCGGCAAACTGCGCTCCACCCGGCGTTATTTTGATAGCGCTGGCTCCCGCCTGCGTCAGTTCCTCGGCAAGCAAGGGCTCCAGACCACGCGGGCAAGGGGCAAAAAATGTTTCTGTGTTATTCATAACTAAGGTATTGGCAAGGTTTGAATGTAATTCCATTTCTAAATCGTGTGTGGCGCGAAGACGACCAGAGGAAGCCCCCGTGGGACGAGCCGCAGACAGTGCAATTAGCACGACAAGGCGAAATCGACAAAGTCACGGATGATTTAGAAATGGAATAACCTGGAATCGATAACCAGCAGCAGTATAGTGGGTAGCTGGCCAAAACTGCCATCCTGGCCTAATTTAGGGAAGCAGAAATCTGCGTGGCGTCAAAACCTTTCAGGTTATACAATTCACAGCATGAACCAACCAGTGATTATCCGACGCGAGCCGGTGCTCAATCGCCATAAGGCCATAACTGCCACGCGCCTCATCGTGCACGCGCCCAGCAGCGCCGATGCCGCTGCCGCACTCAATCAACTGGCTGACGTATGGCCCAATGCGCGCACGGTTATCGTCGGTCTTGCAGGTGGCACTCTGCCCGATGAAGGGCTACTTGCATGGACGCCGCCCGATAATGCAATGCTGGAAATCCCGGCAGAAGCCCTTTCCTCCAAGCCGGCCCTGGCATTAATTGAACAACTATCCGCAAGACAGACACCCCTAGCTCTCGGTAACTATGTCCCCGGCACAGCGATGCCAGCAGAACCGTCATTCCGATTCATAATCGCCGACGCTATAGCTTACCCGATGCTGGAAAATCCTCCGGGCTTGCTGCTGGCCAGAAACCTGCCAGACACTACCAGTTTCGACAAGGCGATTAAAAATGGCTATTCAGGCGCGACAGGCTGGTTTTTCTTGCATGGCGTACCCATTGTCGACAAACTCAATGCCAGCCATTCACAAATTGTGCGCGTGCTTAATCTGGTGCGACATAATGCGGAGATCAAGGAAATCGAAGAAGCGTTGAAGCATGACGTAACGCTGTCGTTCAAGCTGCTGCACTACATCAATTCGGCCGGTTTTGGCTTGTCCTGCGAAATCCAGTCTTTCAAACACGCCGTCTCGATCCTCGGCTACGACAAGCTCAACCGCTGGCTGTCGCTGCTGCTGCTGGGCGCCGGCAAAGACCCGGCTGCGCCGGCGCTGATGCAAACGGCAATTGCCCGTGGCCGGTTCATGGAACTTGCTGGGCAAGGATTCTTCAGCCGCGCCCAACTCGATAACTTGTTTATCGCCGGCACCTTCTCGCTGCTCGATATCTTGCTTGGCGCCAAACTCGAATCTGCGCTGGAGCAAATGAACCTGCCAGAAGCGATTAATGACGCGCTTTTGCGGAACGAGGGCATCTTCGCCCCCTTCCTCCAACTGGCAATCTCCTGTGAGCGCGACGATGTAGCAGCACTAATTGCGCAAGCGGAAGCGCTGCAACTCGATACGACAATCTTGAATCACGCCCAGATCGAAGCGCAGGCCTTTGCCGATTCGCTGCAGTTCGATTGAGATTGACCAAGCTCGCTCTGGGTGGTTTTAGACTTGGCCTCCGCCACATTCCTGCCGGTCATGGCATTTCGGAGATGCGCATGGTTCCGCCACAAACAACAAGTATATTGACGGACTCAAGTTATGTTGAAAATGCCGCCTGATGATGGAATAACGCTGACAGATTCCCCGGATATAATTCTCGAGTTCGATGGATTGGGCAACGATCCTGCCATCGGAAAAAATGAACTACGGCACTACAAACGTTTTCATTTGGGATGGAAGGTTGCCATCGTGTACGAGTTGCGGGGAGAGACTCATACGTTTCATGGCCGCACCCATGATCTCTCGATGGGCGGTACTTGCGTGTATACCGATTACAATTTTTTTATCGGCTCACCGGTCAAGGTTCTTCTGGCTCCCCCGCCGCATGTCCCGGGAGAACCGCCAAAAGTCATCGAAATCTCGGCGCGTATGGTTTACACCGTACTTTCCATCAACAATCTCGGGTTTCGCATTGGCCTCAAGTTCTTGCGTTTCAAGGGCAACGGTCGAAAATTATTGCAGCGCACGCTTGCGAAACATGCTCCCGCTCCCGGCTGGAGCCGCGGAATCGGATAACGGAAGGGCGCTCCGAAAATCAGGATGCCAAAATTTGCCCTGGCATAACGCCGCATCGAAAAGTCGGCCCAAGCTGAGTATATAATTAGCACCGACCTTGGGCCGTTTCGATGAAACCCTTTGGCCGCCTAATTAGCGGCAACGCGGCTCAGGCAGTTCTGGATGTTTGCATACCCCTCGTCCTATTATGAACAAGCCATGAGCGGCACCCTATTCATCATCGCAGCAGCCTCGGGCACAGGCAAGACAACTTTGGTGCGCGAGCTGCTCGCACGCGATACCCAGGTTCAACTTTCCATTTCCTATACCACACGGGAGCCGCGGCCTGGGGAGCAGGATGGGCGGGAATATCATTTCGTCTGCGTCAAGGATTTCCTTGTCATGCGCGAACATGGCGATTTCCTTGAGTGGGCCGAAGTGCATGGAAACTTCTATGGTACTTCGCGCACATGGCTTGAACAAAAGATGGCCGCCGGAAGTGACGTGCTACTCGAAATCGATTGGCAGGGGGCGCAGCAGGTGCGAAATCTTTTCCCGAATGCGGTAGGCATTTATATCCTGCCGCCTTCGCTGCAGGAACTGGAGCGCCGCTTGCGTGGCCGTTGCGCCGACGCGGATGAAGTGATCGCGCGTCGCCTGGACGCTGCCTTGAACGAGATGAGGCACGTAAGCGAGTTCGATTACGTTATAATCAACAATGTGTTGCAGGACGCCATTGGCGATCTTTTGTCGGCAATACGCGCCGCCCGTCTCAGGGTTGTTCATCAGCGGGCGCATTACCCCGAAATTTTCTCTCAGCTTTTTCAGGAATAAATCATGGCTCGCATTACCGTCGAAGATTGCCTCAAGCGCATTCCCAACCGTTTTCAGCTAACCTTGGCTGCCGCCTACCGCGCGCGGCAGATCACGATGGGCGGCAGCACTCAGATCGATACCGACAGAGACAAGCCGACCGTGATCGCCCTGCGTGAAATAGCCGCAGGCAAGGTCGGGCTCGAACTCCTCAATCGCAGCCAGGCCTGAGCTTTTGTGGTAAAACGTGCCAACAGCCATCCCCCCTGCACTTCCCCCTGGCGATGCTTCGCCTATACCGCCTGAAAAAAATTTAACGGTCAATCTGGCGGAAAATCTCGCGCGTTTCAAGGTCAAACTCGAGTCTTATCTCAAGCCTGAAGAAATAACTCTCGTCCTCTCTGCCTACGCTTTTGGCGAGGAAGCGCACCGCAATCAGTATCGTTCCAGCGGCGACCCCTACATTTCGCATCCGCTGGCAGTCGCGGATTCGCTGGCCGACTGGTATCTCGATCCCCAAGCCCTGATAGCCGCGCTCCTCCATGACGTCATGGAGGACACAAGCATTGCCAAGCAGGAAATCAGGGACAAGTTCGGCATGGCCGCAGCTGAACTGGTGGATGGCGTCTCCAAGATCGACCGTATCGAGAACCAGTCATACGAAGAAGCGCAAGCGGAAAATTTCCGCAAAATGCTGTTGGCGATGACTCACGATGTTCGCGTGATCCTCATAAAGCTTACCGACCGCCGCCACAACATGCACACCCTGGATGCGGTTCCCCCGGAAAAGCGCCGCCGCATCGCCCGCGAAACACTCGATATCTATGCGCCGATAGCCAACCGGCTGGGACTCAACAATCTTTACCGTGAGCTTCAGGATTTGTCTTTCCGGCATCTCAGGCCGATGCGTTACCGCATCTTGGCCAAGGCAGTTAAGAATGCGCGCGGCAATCGTCGCGAGGTGGTCAATAAGATTCTCGAAGTCGTGCGGCGGCGCCTGTCAGAGGCACATATCGCGGCAGAGCTGATAGGCCGCGAGAAGCACGTCTATGGCATTTACCGCAAGATGCGCGAAAAGCGCCTTAGCTTCGCGCAGGTACTCGATATTTACGGCTTTCGCGTCATTGTCAAAGACCTGCCTTCCTGCTATCTGATGCTAGGCGCGCTACACGGCCTGTACAAACCTGTGCCCGGCAAGTTCAAGGACTACATCGCCATCCCCAAGGCGAACGGCTACCAGTCGCTGCATTCCACGCTGATCGGGCCATACGGCACGCCGGTCGAGGTGCAGATACGCACACGTGAAATGAATCACGTCGCCGAATCTGGGGTCGCTTCGCACTGGCTCTACAAAGACGAGGACGCGCTCTCGGAATTGCAGAAGAAAACGCACAAGTGGCTGCAGTCGCTGCTCGAATTGCAATCCACCTCAGGCGATTCGACCGAGTTTCTCGAACACGTCAAAGTCGATCTGTACCCTGGCGAGGTCTATGTATTCACACCCAAGGGCAAGATTCTCAGCCTGCCGCGCGGCGCTACCGCAGTCGACTTTGCCTATGCCGTGCATTCCGATATCGGCAACCGTTGCGTCGCCTGCCGCATCAACTTCGAACTGATGCCGTTACGCACCGCATTGCACAGCGGCGACCGTGTCGAGATCATCACTGACTCCCACGCTCATCCCAGCCCCTCTTGGCTCTCTTTCGCCAAAAGCAGCAAGGCGCGTGCGCAGATCCGGCATTACCTCAAAACCCAACATCACGAGGAATCCGTTTCCTTGGGAAGCCGCCTGCTCAGTCAGGCACTGCGCAGTTTCGGCATGCAGCTCAATGACATCGAGGCGGAGACCTGGGATCGCTTTTTGCGTAGCGGCAGCGCCAAGTCGAAACACGAGGTACTCACCGACATCGGCTTGGGCAAGCGAATGGCGCTCGCAGTAGTGCACAAGCTTACCTCCCGGCGCAATAAAGCTGCCGCCAAAGGAAGCCTGCCGCCCGATAAGCCGCAAGACCCAATCACGATAGGTGGCGCACAAGGCGTTGCCGTTCAGCTTGCCGACTGCTGCCGGCCGATTCCTGGCGATTCGATTGTAGGCGTCATTCGCAAAGGGCAAGGATTGGTAATACACACCCATGATTGCCGCAGCTTGCGTAAAAACCGTCACGAGCGTTCAAATCTGGTGGACGTCGAATGGGATCACGAGCCAAACCAGTTGTTCGAGGTTTGCGTCCGTGTCATCGCCGAAAACCGCCGTGGCGTCCTGGCTAAAGTGACAACCCAAATCGCCGCCGCCGGCTCCGATATCCAGAACGTCAGCATGGACGAGGGCAGCGACATATTCACCACGATCAACTTTACCTTGCTGGTCGGTAACCGCATTCATCTGGCGCGCTTAATGCGGAACATCCGGCATATTCCAGAGGTAGTGCGCATTACCCGCGCCAAGGATTGATCTGGCATCCGAATTTTTCATTGATATCCCAAAAACCTTGTCGCATCGCACAAGGCAGATAAGTCCAGTGGCATTATCGAACTGATATCGGTTGTCTCAGTTCGACCGAGATTGTGTGAAAACATTGAAAGCTGCGTACTCGCAAATGACACCTAGCGCGTTATATCCAATGTGAGCACATTGGCTGAGGCGCATAGATGAAACGATTTATTGAGGGCGAGGGTCGGCACCAGGCGGCGATGATGCCGGAAGTGTTGGACGACTACGTTGGTGAAGATAATCCAGTACGAGTCATTGACATATTTGTCGATGAACTTAATTTGATTGAACTGGGATTCAACGCCGCCACCCCTGCGGCCACAGGCCGCCCTGGTTATCATCCTGCCGTATTTTTGAAGGTCTACCTCTACGGCTATCTGAATCGAATTCAGTCCAGCCGCCGATTGGAGCGGGAAACCCAGCACAATGTCGAAATGATGTGGCTCACCAGGCGACTGACGCCAGACTTCAAGACCATCGCTGACTAATGGCAAAGGTATCTGCAATGTCTGCAATCTACGCCCACCACAGGAGGAGAACCTTGTGCCAGACAACAAGAGTCACCACTACGTCCCGCGTTTCTACCTGCGAAACTTCTCGCGATCAGGAAAGAGTGTCGATCTATTCAACATCGACAGCCAACGGCTGATCAAAAACGCGCCGATAAAAGGGCAGTGCTGCCGGAACTACTTCTACGGGAAGAATCCCGAGAATGAGAAGAGCCTTTCCGCCGCGGAAGGCGAAGTGGCCCAACTATTCCGGCTCATCAACCAGCAGGTGCGCCTGCCGCACTACTTCACAGCGGGCCACCTCCTCCTCTGCTTTCACATCGCAACCCAAGCGAATAGAACGCAGTACGCAGCCGACGCTCTGAACGCACTCACAGACGGCATGATGCGAGAAATCATGAAGCATGATCGGAAGGTCACGCAAGACATGCTTGCCCAAGTGAGATTCGGCTACGACGACCCGGCGCTGATCACTACTGCGTATGGTGCTCTAAGCTTCCCTCTTCTCATGGACCTCGAGTGCCGCGTGCTGTTGGCTCCTCGAGGCACCGAGTTCATCACAAGTGACAACCCTATCGTGATGTACAACCAATTCATGCTGTGGCGCACCGACGGCAGCAACACTGGGATAGCGTCGAAAGGACTTCAGATCTTTTTCCCGATTTGGCCTTTCCTCACTCTCGTCATGTATGACCGAGATGTATATCACTTCGGCAGAGCTAAGTCGTCCCATGTCTATATGGCTTCAGCGATAGACGTACACGAACTAAACATGCTACAGGTCGCTGCCGCATCCGAGAACGTGTACACATTTACCTCTGCTGCGAACATATTCAAAGTTACTCAAGATGCAGCGAAGTACCGGCGCAAAAAAAAGGCAGTAGTAAGAACATTCCCGCAACCCAGCGAAGATAACCGTAAGTCAGAGCTAATTGCGACTTCGCATGAAGACATCCGTATGAATGCGATGCTTGGCTTCATGCGCGTTCACAAGCACGCAAGAGCTTGGCTCAAGGACTTCAGGTCTCAGCGGTTTCAACGAGCTGTGGTCGTGCGCAACCAAGCGCTCGTGGAGCGATTTGAAGCTCACATCAAGGCGGTCAAGGACGGAACGGCAGCCACCGAAGACGCCATAAAGAGCATTTTCGGAAAGTCTATTGTAGACGGCACGTTCTAGGTAACACCCTTGGGGCGTATTCCTTGCTCTACCGATGTACCAGCCGCCAAGAGGGGCGCCACCATTCATGACTACCGTGATCTTGGCACGGCTCAAGGCCATCCATGTCTGCTCCTGGCCGATTGTTGCCGAAGACACGTCGAGTAGAGTCAATGGCTGACCGGTCATATTCGGGCTACCAGGAAGATCGTCACAGGACGGACTGGCATCACGACCTATCTCATGCTTCTACGTTAAAGCCTCGACATGACGCTTACCCCAACCCAATGTTGCTTGGAATGAAGGAAGGCTCGGATTTGCTTCAAACCTTAACGAACAGCGTCACCAGCGGATGCTCGCCGACTTGGCAACTCCAATGGCCGTGAACTTTAGGGTCAAAGGTCGCGCCTTTAGGCAGGAGATCGGCAGAGTAAAAGTGCTCGCCGGCCTTGAAGTTGCGAGCGCTACCGTCTTGCAGGCCAATTTTCATTTCGCCACTGAGTACAAACAACCATTGTTCATCAGTGGTGCAGTGGAACTGGCTACGAAAGCCAACCGGACTTTGGCGTAACTGGCAGCCGCTTGCTGGCAATACCGACGACAGCATCGACTGGGGCGAGCCCTCGGTCAGCGCAACCTGTTCCTCCCGAAATTTCGCATAGCCATCGGTATCGGTGTAAAGGGTCACTTTCGTGAAAGTGGGCATGTTTAGTCTCCGGTTTAATTGAATAGTACGGGGTGCACAACGGGTGATCTCAAATGAATAATTAAAACGGCCACATCGTGCCGAAATACAAATTGCATTGCAACCCCGTTCCCGCTTTTGGGCGGTACGGGACACTCAATTCAACCTGAATCAAGGCGGTCGCGGTTGCACAACGCAACTCAATCACGGGCAGCTTTTTTCGAGGCGACATTCGGCGAATAACATTTACAGTCAGGATGTTAAAATCGCCGCTTTCCATGACTGTTTAACCTGCCATGAAAAGCGCCGAAATCCGCCAGAAATTCCTCGACTTTTTCGCCTCCAAGGGGCATCAGATCGTAGCCTCCAGTTCGCTCGTGCCCAGCGACGATCCTACCTTGCTGTTTACCAACGCCGGCATGAACCAGTTCAAGGACGTCTTCCTTGGCTTCGACAAGCGCCCCTACAACCGCGCCACCTCCTCGCAGAAATGTGTGCGCGCCGGAGGCAAGCACAATGATCTGGAAAATGTCGGCTATACCGCGCGCCACCACACATTCTTCGAAATGCTCGGCAACTTCAGCTTCGGCGATTATTTCAAGCGCGAAGCGATTCTGTATGCCTGGGAACTGCTGACCCAGGTCTATCTGCTGCCGGCGGACAAATTGTGGATCACGGTGTATGACGAAGACGACGAGGCCTACGGCATATGGGCCAACGAGGTCGGCGTGCCGTGCGAGCGCATCGTCCGCATCGGCGACAACAAGGGTTCGCGCTATGCCTCGGACAATTTCTGGATGATGGGCGATACCGGCCCCTGCGGCCCCTGCACCGAAATTTTTTATGACCACGGCAGCCACATTTGGGGGGGGCCGCCGGGATCGCCCGAACAGGATGGCGACCGTTATATAGAAATCTGGAATCTGGTGTTCATGCAGTTCAACCGCGACGAGGCTGGCGTGATGCACCCGCTGCCCAAGCCGAGCGTGGACACTGGCATGGGCCTAGAGCGCGTCTCAGCGGTGATGCAAGGGGTGCATGCCAACTACGAGATCGACTTGTTCCAGTCGCTGATCAAGGCCGCCGCGCGCGCAACGTCGACTGCCGATCTGGGAAGCCCCTCGCTCAAGGTGTTGTCCGACCATATCCGCGCCTGCTCCTTCCTGATTGCCGACGGGGTGATTCCGGGCAACGAGGGACGCGGCTACGTTCTGCGCCGCATCATCCGCCGCGCCATTCGCCACGGCTACAAGCTTGGCGCGCGTGCCGCGTTCTTCCATAAGCTGGTGGCAGATTTGGTGGCAGAAATGGGGGAGGCTTATCCCGAATTGGTTACCGGCCAAAATCGCATAACCGAGGTATTAAAACAGGAAGAAGAGCGTTTCTTCGCCACCATCGAGAATGGCATGGCGAACCTCGAAGCCGAACTGGCCGCGATGGCAAAGAATGGCTATACGGTCTTCAACGGCGAGACCGCTTTCAAGCTCCATGACACTTACGGTTTCCCCCTCGACCTTACCGCTGACATTTGCCGCGAGCGCAAGGTAACGGTGGACAATGCCGTTTTCGACGCTGCCATGGCGCGTCAGAAAGAACAGGCTCGCGCCGCCGGCAAATTCAAGATGGCGGCCAACCTCGATTACAGCGGCCCGGCCACAACCTTCCACGGCTACGAGTCGCTCGAAACCCGCGGCAACATTCTTGCGCTCTACAAGGATGGCACACCGGTGAATGAATTGCTCGAAGGCGAGTTCGGCGTGGTGGTGCTCGATGACACGCCGTTCTACGCCGAATCCGGCGGCCAGGTCGGAGACCGCGGTGAACTGCGCAGCACCCACGGCATCTTCTCGGTGGAGGATACGCAAAAGATACAGGCCAGCATATTCGGACATCACGGCGTGGTCACTACCGGCCGTCTGGCGCTCGGCAATGGCGTCGCTGCCCGCGTCGATATGCAGGCGCGGGCGCGCATAATGCGCAACCATTCCGCCACCCATCTGATGCACAAGGCGCTACGCGAAGTGCTCGGCGCGCATGTGCAGCAGAAGGGTTCCCAGGTCGATTCGGACAAGACCCGCTTCGACTTCGCCCACAATGCGCCGATGACCGACGAGGAAATCCGCAAGGTGGAGACCTTGGTCAATGCCGAGATTCTCGCCAATGCCGCTACCGAGGCACGCGTGATGGATATCGAATCAGCGCAGAAAACCGGCGCGATGATGCTGTTCGGCGAAAAATATGGCGACGAGGTGCGGGTGCTATCGATCGGCTCTTCGAAAGAGTTGTGTGGCGGCACTCACGTCGCGCGTACCGGCGATATCGGCCTGTTCCGGATCGTCGTCGAAGGCGGCGTAGCCGCCGGGGTTAGACGTATCGAGGCTGTCACCGGAGACAATGCGCTGGCCCTGGCGCAACAGCAGCAGATGATGCTCGATCAGGTTGCCGGCATGCTCAAGGCCCAGCCGCAAGACGTGGCAGCGCGTGTGGCGCAGATGCTCGACCATGTCAAAGTGCTGGAAAAGGAACTGGCGCGCTTCAAATCCAAGCTGGCGGCGACGCAGGGCGACGATTTGGCCGGGCAGGCGGTAGACGTCAAAGGTGTCAAGGTGCTTGCTGCGACGCTGGAAGGCGCGAACGCCCAGACCTTGCGCGAGACCCTGGACAAGCTCAAGGACAAGCTCAAGAGCGCCGCCATCGTGTTGGGCAGCGCCGCCGACGGTAAGGTCGCGCTGATCGCGGGCGTCACGCCAGATCTGACGACCAAGCTTAAGGCTGGCGAACTGGTCAATGCCGTAGCGCTGCAGGTCGGCGGCAAGGGCGGGGGGCGACCGGACATGGCGCAGGCCGGCGGCACTCAGCCGGAAAAACTCGGCGAGGCCTTGGCGTCGGTCAAGGGATGGGTCGAGCAGCGGCTGTGATTTCCATTCCGGTGAGTCTGCAACTCATCGGGTGCCAGACAATTTGAATAGGGGTGACCCGGAATGAAGGCAGCAATCAGGAAGCTTGCGCTAGTCTTGCCATCCTTGCTGGGACTTGCGGCAACGGAAGTTACCGCTGCTTGTGAAACACTCGACCAGCGCGCGCTAGTCTTTGCCGCGGAAATTGGCACCGGGGTTCGTAACCACATCGTGCGAGGCAGCGCCTGTACTATCAATGACCTCCTAAACCAAAACAACAACTGGGGCAACCGCCAGGAATTTCTCGATAATGCCTTTGGCGCAATTGCCGGATTGCTACAAGCGGGCGATGTCAGTCCTAGCGAGGCGATCGCGCTGCTGGCTGCTGCGCAACAGTCCGCCGGCGGCAAATTCATCAACGTCAAGCTGCTCGCCTTCAACGATTTTCACAGCAATATCCAGCCTCCGGCAGGCGCTGCCGCCAGCGTCATCGGGCCGGATGGAAAAAAGATCGCCCCGGTCGGCGGCGTAGCCTGGCTGGCAGCGTGGATTAAAAGCTTGCGTTCAAAAAACCCAAATCATGCGGTCGTTTCGGCTGGCGACCTCATCAACGCTGCGCCATATGTTTCGTCGCTGCTCTACAACGAGCCGACCATCGCTGCCATGAACGAAATCGGCCTCGACTTTAATGTCGTTGGCAACCACGAATTCGACCGCGGCATCGCCGAACTGCTGCGCATGCAGCATGGCGGCTGTCATCCGGTTGACGGCTGCCGCTTCAAACCCGCTTTCGGGGGAGCGAAATTCAGCTTTTTGGCCGCGAATGTGGTTGATCGAACGACAGGCAAGACGCTTTTCCCGAGCTACGCGATCAAGAATTTCAAGGGCAACAAGGTGGCGTTCGTCGGCGTAACGCTGAGATCGGTTCCCGCCATCGTCCATGCCGAAGGCGTAGCTGCCAGCGATTTCCGGGACGAGGCGGAAACGGCCAACGCTCTGGTAGCGCAATTGCGCAGTCAGGGCGTCGACAGTTTCGTTCTGCTGGTGCATCAAGGCAACGAACATGCTTCCGTCAATCCCCTGCTGCGTAACGACTTCAACGGTTGTGGCGATGTCAGTGGCGATCTCGACGAGATCGTCGCCCGCCTTGACCCGGCCATCGGAGTTATCGTCAGCGCCCATACGCATGAAGCGTATGTTTGCGCAAAAAATGACCGGCTGGTGACCAGCGCCGGGCATTATGGGCGCCTGCTCAGCGAAATCGACCTGCAAATCGATACTGCCACGCACAAGCTGATCAAGAAAACGGCGCGTAACTACCCCGTAACGCACGACATCAGCGCTGACCCCGCCGTCAGCAAGATCGTCAGCGATGCAGTCGCTGCCGTTGCCGCTTCGGATCGCGCCATCGGCATGGTGGCGGGACCGATCATGAGAGACATCGACTTCTCCAACGAGAGCGCCCTGGGAGATGTGCTGGCAGACGCCATGTTGTGGGCCACGGCCGACCCAGCGAACGGCGGCGCAATTGCGGCGTTCATGAATCCGGGTGGCATCCGTAGCGACCTGGCGCCGCAAAACAACCAGGTGATGTTTTCGCACTTGTACAACATCCAACCCTTCAATAACTACCTGATCACCATGACGCTGACCGGCGCGCAGATCAAGGAACTGCTTGAACAGCAATTCAAGGGGTATGTCGGCTACAAGGGGATAAAGCAGAACGAAAACCGGGTGCTGCAAGTCTCCGGCATTGCTTACAGTTGGAGCCGATCAGCCCAACCTGGCAGCAAGGTCAGTAACATTTCCATTCAGGGAAAATTGCTCGATTTGACGGCAAACTACAATGTCGTGGTGAATAGTTACATGGCCGAGGGGGGAGATAACTTCAGCGTTCTCTCCGCAGGCGCAAACCGCCACTATGGCGATGTGGATGTGAGCGTGACAGAAGCCTACATCAAGGCACACTCGCCACTACTGCCCGGAGCGAAAAACCGGATTACGCAGCTACCCTGATACCTCTGTTTCTACACCAATACTGCTGGCCCATGACATAGCTTGTGCCAAACAGGTATTGATGATGTTCGAAGTGAGTCCTGGCAATTTTGCGGCGAGATCGTGGCAAAGCAGGCCGTCGCTGCTCTCGAGCGCTTCGGTCAGGCTGAGCATGATGCCGAGCTTTCCATTATGCGCTTCGAGCGCCGATCTCACATCGGGCACCAGAGCGATGCTATTCAGGAACATATCCATGGACGTATTCATCAGTGTCGGCATCAGCGACATGATGCCGGTCATGAATGCATGATCCTCGAAGGACTGGTTGCCTTGCTGCAAATGGCCGGCAAATAATTCCATCAAGCGACCGCGCGTGGCGGCGAGCTGCAACAGTGGGCTGGTGACCGAATCGCCAGCCGGATTGGTGTAAAGCAACAATTGCAACCAGCGTTGCAACTGACGTCGCCCGAGTACCGTAATCGCATGGCGTAGCGAAGTGATCCGTTGTTGTATGCCTGTCGCCGCCGAATTGGTCAGCCGCATCAAATTCAGGGCCAGACCTGGTTCGTGCTTGAACAGTTCTTCCAGCTTGCGCGTATCCGCGTCTTCGAGCACCAGACCAAGCAAACGGATCAGAGCCATCTCCGAATGTCCCAGCTTGCGACCCGTGAGAATGGTCGGTCTGGCAAAGTAATAGCCTTGGAACAGGGAATAGCCGAGGTCGCGACAGTATTTTGCCTGTTCCAAACTCTCGACTTTTTCCGCAACCAGCTTGAGATGGGACCATCGGCTAAGCGTCTGGGTTGTCTTCTCCAGATTGGATTCATCTAGCCTGGTGATATCGACTTTGACGTAATCGACCAGGCCGAGCAACGGTATGTACTTATCCTGGTATTGAGTGAAATCATCCAGCGCCAGGGTAAAGCCACGTGACTTGAGGTACTGGCATAAATCAACGAGATCCGGGTTGATTTTTTCTTTTTCCAATATCTCCAATACGATCTTTTCGGCCGGCAGCACATTCAGCACCTCCGACACAAGAATGCTTTTGTCACAATTGATGAAGCCCTTATAAGGGCCGAGCGCGGTCTCGATGCCGAGGTCTGCGAACGCTTGCCAAATAACAACGGCGCTGGCTCCAAGATCATCTTCCACATCAGCAAAATTCTCACGGCCACTACGGAATAACAATTCGTAACCGGCCAGATTTTGCTCAATGTTTAAAATCGGTTGGCGCCCAATGAAAAAGTCTCTACTGGTGCCAGATTTTGGTTCTAGGATGCTAGTGCCCGATTTTGATTCTAGGGTGCTAGGCTGCGTCGTTTCAGTATCAGACATAAGTTGATGTTGATTCAATAAGCGACAATAAGTCCTGGCCAAGCAATCTCAAGCGCCTTCCTGAACTCTGCCTGGATGCGGGCAAGGGCAACGGTATCTTCCGCTTCGAATCGTAGCACAATCACCGGCGTGGTGTTGGATGCGCGCGCCAAACCAAAACCGTCCGTATACTCGGCACGCACGCCGTCGATGGTAATGAGTTCCTGCGCCCCGGGGAACAGCCGCATTGCCTCAGCCTGCAATTTTGCGATGAGCGCATGCGGTTCGCCTTCCTGCATCTTCAGGTTGAGTTCGGGCGTTGAGACGGCATTTGGCAGGTGTTTGAGCGGCCAGTTGGCATCTGGCCAGCGCGATACGATCTCAAGCAACCGCGCACCGGCATAGAGCGCGTCGTCGAAACCGTACCAGCGTTCCTTGAAAAAGGTGTGGCCGCTCATTTCGCCAGCCAGCGGCGCGCCGCTCTGTTTTAGCTTGGTCTTGATGATCGCATGGCCGGTCTGCCACATCAGCGGCACACCGCCTTGGTAGCGGATCGAGCGGGCGAGATTGCGCGAACACTTCACGTCGTAAATGATTTGCGCGCCGGGGTTGCGCGTCAACACGTCGGCGGCGAACAGCATCAACTGACGGTCGGGATAAATAATTTCGCCATCCTTGGTGACGACGCCAAGACGGTCGCCATCACCATCGAAGGCCAAGCCGAGCTCGGCATCGGTCTGGCGCAGGGCGCGGATCAAGTCCTGGAGGTTCTCCGGCTTGGACGGATCGGGATGATGGTTGGGAAAGTTTCCATCGACCGCGCAGAACAGCGGCACGACTTCGCATCCGAGACGGCGGAAGAGTTCCGGTGCCAAGTCTCCGGCGACGCCATTGCCGCAATCGACGGCGATCTTCATCGGACGCGCCAGTTTGACATCGGAAACGATGCGCTGGAGATAGGCGGGTTGCACGTCCGCTTTCCTGATGGTGCCGGTTTTCTCCGCTTTGATCAGATCGCCGTTCTCGATGCGCATCCGCAGCGCCTGGATTTGTTCACCGTACAGGGTATCACCACCAAGTACCATCTTGAGGCCATTGTAATCCGGGGGGTTGTGGCTGCCGGTAACGGAGACTGCGCTATTGGTGCCAAGCTGGAAAGCAGCGAAGTAGCTCAGCGGCGTCGGCACGCGGCCAATGTCGATAACGTTGACACCTGCCGCAGTGATGCCTGTTGCTAGCGCCGCGGCCAGATCCGGGCCGGACAGCCGGCCATCGCGACCGATGACAATGGCGCTTTGCTTGCGCAAGATGGCTTCCGAACCAAGCGCATGGCCGATGACCCGAACGGTTTCAGGCGTCAGGGTTTTGCCGACGATGCCGCGAATGTCATAGGCTTTGAAGATTTCTGGGGCGATGGCCGACTTCAATGAGAGGGGGGTCATGGTAGGGGATATCAATGCAAAATTTTTGCGGCTTCCGGAACATGCTCCGGCGGCGCAGGTGACGCATGATGTGCCAACAAACGCCAGCCAAGCGCGCCTCGCACATAGACGTTGGTCGCAACCATCGGAGCACTCTCGTCCTCGCCGCGCATGATGTAATGCTCATGCACGCTATGCACCGACAGCAGCATGCTTTGCAGATAAACCTGGTGCGTAATGGCAATCGACAGGCGCGGGCCGCCTTCGAAAATGCGTCGCCAGGATTCGCGCACCATGGCATAACCGGACAGGCGCGGTCCTCCAGGATGAACGCAGATAATCTCCTCGTCCTCGACCCATACCGACATCATCGCATCCAGGTCTGCATGCTCAAGCGCTTCGTAAAACGCTGACTCGACGTCCTGGGGCGTAGCAAATACCGGTTTTTTCTTGGTCATAGTTATAAATGCTGCAACACCAGTTCCGGCGTCAGTTGCTCCAGACAATTGAAATGGCCAAGTGGGCAAACGCGCTTGAAACATGGGCTGCAATCCGTGTTCAGGCTAATAATTTTCGCATACGGCGACAGCGGTGGAGTATAGATCGGGCTGGACGAGCCGTACAGGGCCAGCAGCGGCCGTTGCAGCGAGGCAGCAACATGCATCAGCCCGGAATCGTTGCTAACAACGAGCCGCGCCGTAGCGATCAGGTCGATTGCCTGTTCCAGGGTGGTGCGTCCGCATAAATTCATCAACCGCCCCGGCGCAAGCGGAGAAAGACGCTGAATTTCATCAGCGAGAGGCGCATCCTTGGCCGAACCGATCAGACAAATAGGAGCCGCGTCGCCAAAACGTTGCGTCAGCAGCGTGGCCAAGGCGGCGAAATGCCGCGCCGGCCAACGTTTGGCTGGGCCGTATTCCGCGCCGGGGCAAAACACTACGGGTTGCTTATCCAGAGGCAGTCCCAGAGCAAGGCAAACTGCTTGCTGCTGCTCCGGCGACGAAGTCAAGCATGGAAAAGGCAGCGGTTGCGAACGGTCCAGCGGCACGCCGAGCGCTTCGGCGAGCTGAGCATAGCGTTCGGCGAGTTGGGGCAGGGCGGCTTTGTCGAGGCGATGGCGTTGGTTGAGAAGTCCGATACGCGCTTCGCCTGTAAAGCCGGTGCGCTTCGGGATACCGGCGAAGAAGGGAATCAGTGCCGATTTCCAGGAGTTCGGCAACACGATAGCCTCATCATAGCCGCCATGGCCGAGCTTGCGGCCAAGCTGCCAGCGCGCCTTCAGGTTGAATTCCTTGTGGACAAAGGGGCTGTCGATCACATTCCGCACTTCGGGCATGCGCTTCAATAGCGGCGCGCTCCATGCGGGTGCCAATACGTCGAGCGCCAAGCCGGGATGACGCTCGTGCAGCCGCTTGAACAACGGCTGGGCAAGAATAGTATCGCCGATCCAGGAAGGAGCGACGATCAGGATGCGGCGCGTGACGCTGGATTTAACCTCGACGCCTGGTGGATTGAGCGATTCCATGCCATGCGTGCCTGAAAGGAGAGGGGCTGGCGCGGATTTGATATCACGCGCCAGCAATACCTTATGCTACAGCAGTAAGCCAGTCGGCGTGGGCAGGCACCTTGCCATTTACCACGTCGAAAAACAGGCTTTGCAGCTTGGTCGTGACCGGGCCACGCTTGCCTTCGCCGATCTTGCGGTTGTCGAGCTCGCGGATCGGCGTGACTTCGGCAGCCGTGCCGGTGAAAAATGCTTCGTCCGCAATGTAAATGTCGTCGCGCGTCAGGCGCTTGGAAACGACCGAGTAACCGAGTTCGCGAGCCAGCGTAATGACCGTATCGCGCGTGATGCCCATAAGCGCCGAGGCGATTTCCGGTTCGTAAATTACGCCATTCTTGACGATGAACACGTTTTCACCCGAACCTTCGGCGACGAATCCGTCGACGTCGAGCAGCAGCGCCTCGTCATAACCATCCTCGGTCGCTTCCATATTGGCGAGAATCGAATTGGCGTAGGTGGCGGCGAATTTGGCACGCGCCATGGTGACATTGACATGGTGACGGGCATAGCTGGAGGTCTTGACGCGAATGCCTTTTTCCATGCCTTCCTCGCCGAGATAGGCGCCCCACGGCCAAGCGGCGATCGCCACATGCACTTTCAAGCCCTTGGGTGAAACCCCCATTTTCTCTGAGCCGTAATAGGCGATAGGCCGCAGGTAGGCTGACTCAAGCTTGTTAGCGCTTACTACTTCGCGCTGAGCCTCGATCACGGTTGCCTTGTCGTAGGGCATGGCCATGCGGTAGATGTGCGCCGAGTTGAACAAGCGGTCGGTGTGTTCCTTGAGACGGAAGATGGCGGTGCCGTTGACGGTGTTGTAGGCGCGCACACCCTCGAACACGGCCAAGCCATAATGCAGTGAATGCGTAAGGACGTGAGTCGTCGCTTCACGCCAGGGCACAAGTTTGCCGTCGTGCCAAATGAAGCCGTCGCGGTCAGCCATGGACATAATGAGAGTCTCCAGCAGGGGGTCGTAATTTTGCATTTTACCGAATAATGACCTGGCGTTGCACGGTAAAATGACGCCATGAGCACAATCTGGAAACCCAATGTGACCGTCGCCGCGATCATCGAGCGCGACGGCAAGTTCCTGCTGGTGGAGGAAGAAACGGACAACACGGTGCATCCGATCCGCTTCAACCAACCGGCCGGTCATCTCGACGAAGGCGAATCGCTGGTGGATGCCTGCGCGCGCGAGGCGCTGGAAGAAACTGCCTGGCAGTTCACGCCGCGCCATCTGGTCGGCGTCTATCAATGGATGCGGCCAGCAGGCGATATTACCTATCTGCGCTTCGCCTTTTGCGGCGATCTCGGAACACATGATGCCAACCGTGTTCTGGACACCGGCATATTGCGCGCTGCCTGGATGACGCCGAACGAGATCGAGGCTTGCCGTGAGCGTCATCGCAGCCCGCTGATACTCCAATGCATTGCAGATTATCAGGCGGGGCGGCGATTTCCGCTCGACCTGATCCGGCATTATCCATTTTCGCCGTCAAATGCCTGAAATGAACGCGGGACGGACGGTCGTGGTCGGCATGTCCGGTGGCGTCGATTCGTCGGTAGCAGCCATGTTGTTGAAGCAGCAAGGCTGGCGGGTAATCGGTCTATTCATGAAGAACTGGGAGGGCGACGATGACGACGAGTACTGTTCTACGCGACAGGACTTGATCGACGTTGCCGCCGTCTGCGACGTGATCGGCATCGACCTGGAAGTCGTGAACTTCTCTGCAGAATATAAAGAGCGAGTGTTCAGCGAGTTTCTGCGGGAATACCAGGCGGGCCGGACACCCAACCCGGACGTGCTGTGCAACGCCGAAATCAAGTTCAAGGCTTTTCTCGATCATGCCATGCAACTCGGCGCAGACAAGATCGCCACCGGCCATTATGCTCAGGTACGTGAGTTTATGGGCAAGCATCAGTTGTTGAAGGCTGAGGACGGAACCAAAGACCAGAGTTATTTTCTATACCGGCTCAATCAGCAGCAGTTGGCAAAAGCGCTGTTCCCGGTTGGTCATTTGTACAAGCGCGAGGTTAGGAAGATCGCCGAGCAGGCGAGGCTGCCGAATTTCGCCAAGAAGGATTCGACGGGCATTTGTTTCATCGGCGAGCGCCCGTTCCGTGAATTCCTCAGCCGCTACCTGCCCGTGCAGCCGGGCGAGATTCTTACTCTGGACGAAGGCAAACCGATCGGCCGGCACGACGGTCTGATGTACCACACCATCGGCCAGCGCAAGGGCTTGCACATCGGCGGTGTCAAGGGCAATGCCGACGAGGCCGGGGACCATGAAGCCTGGTACGTCGCCGCCAAGGACATGGCGAAGAATGCGCTCTACGTGGTGCAGGGTCACGACCACTCGGCACTGCTCAAGCAACGGCTGACGGCAGCCGATCTGTCATGGATAAGCGACAGCCTTCCCCATACCCATTGGGTGTATGCCGCGAAGACGCGCTATCGCCAACCGGATGCGCCATGCGAAGTGGATGCCGTGGATAGCGAGTGTTGTGAGATCGCCTTCGCCCAGCCGCAATGGGCAATAACGCCGGGGCAGTCGGTGGTACTTTATGAATCGAAGGTTTGCCTGGGCGGCGGGGTAATCTGCTGATTGACCCGTTTCCGGGTTATTCCTTGGGAGCAGTCTCGGCAAACGAAGGCCGGTGCATCAGCTTGTCATGCAGCTTGGCAAGGTTGGCATGCTCGTCACGCCATTTAATATCTTCAAAGCGTAAGCTGAGGTAGCCTAGCGCGCAACCGGCGGCAATGTCGGCGAGCGAGAAGGTGTTGCCATGGCACCAAGGCTGTTCGCCGAGATCGTCGGCAAGCGCTTTCAAGGCCGAGAGGATCTTGCCGCGCTGGCGCTCGATCCATGCCGGGCTTTGTTCATTCGCAGGGCGGCGGGTTTCGTAGACGATACTGGTGGCAGCGTCCAGTAGCCCGTCAGCAAGCGCCTCCCAGCGCTTGACGTTGATACGTTCGCGGCCGGATGCGGGGATCAGGCGGTTATTCGGCGTCACATTATCGAGGTAATCGACAATCACGCGTGAATCGTAGAGCGCGCTTTCGTCGTCGAGCAACAACACCGGCACCTTGCCTAGCGGGTTATAGTTGGTGACAGTGCTGTCTTCTGCCCAAGGCGGGTCGAGAACGAAATCGTACTCGATCTTTTTCTCGGCAAGCACGATGCGAACTTTGCGCACGAAAGGACTGGTCAGAACGCCTAGCAGTTTCATAAAAAATAGTTTGTCGAGAATGTGCCCAAATTATAGCACTGGCGCGGGTTTACGGGCAATGAAAGCGCTTGCAGGAATTGCTGGGGGGAAGATCGTTGTTGCAGTTTGCCTATACTACTAAACTGCCACCACCTGATTCCGCCCAGAATTCTTGGCGCGGTATAACCCTTCGTCGGCGCGCTTGATCATTAACTCCGTCTCTTCCCCAATTTGGTATTCGGCGACACCAAAGGAACTGGTTTTGTGGCAGACCACAGGAAAGACGTGGGCCTCTACAGCCAAACGGATCTTTTCGGCAAGTTCTCTGGCGCCCCCCAAGTCCGTGTTAGGGCATAGAATCATGAACTCTTCCCCTCCCCAGCGGCCCACCGTATCTATCTTGCGTATCCCGCGACGCAGGATTTCAGCCAACTCGACTAGCACTTGGTCGCCGACCTGGTGTCCATGGATATCGTTCACTTCCTTGAATTTATCCACGTCGGCAATGATTAGGGCAAAAGGTTGATTGCTCCGGTTGGCCCGTTCGTGCTCAATCACGAGAGCTTCATCAAGTTTGCGCCGGTTGAATAACCCAGTCAGTCTGTCGGTGAGAGAGAGTCTTATTAATTTCTTCTCGTCTGTGATGTCAGTCAGCACTGCCATCACATGGCCGTTGTCCTGCATCTTGAATTCGACCTTGAGGTGTTTGTCGCCGCGCAGGAATTCCTTGGGCAGCTGCGACAGCATCATGTCACGCTTCAGCAAGTCCGGTTCCGCCAGTACCTTGGGAATAAGCGTCCGTAACAAATCGGCATATGTCTCATTATCGGCAAACAGCATTTTCGCCGCATCCCGGGCGGCTGGCGCTTGGCCAAGCATGGATACGCAGGCCCGGCTATACTCGGAGTCCACCAACAGATTACCGCCAAAGGAAAGAAAACCCTGGCCGGAACTGTCGAGTAAGCTGGCGACTTGCTCCCGCTTGTGGCGGATAGCATCGGCAGCGAGTTCTGCAGCTTCTTTTGCCTTCAGCAGTTCAGCCTCCATCCGCTTGCGCTCGGTGATGTCCTGGAAAACGCTGACAAAGCCACCTGATGGCAAAGGATTGCGTCTTACTTCCAGCACCGTGCCATTGGGCATGTGCCGCTCGATATGCATGATTTCTTTCTCATAGAAGGGTCTCATTTGCATTTCGATCTGTTCTTCAATGTCGCCAGGCCCGAAATCGCCGCGCTCGGCAAAATAACGCGCCATTTCTATAAGTGGCAAGCCCGCTTTCAGCGTGCCCGGCGCCAGATTGAAATATTCATCGGCTCTGGGTGTCCACAACACGTAACGCAGGTCTTTGTCCCAGATCACCATGGCGCCAGGCATATTGTCGGTACCAGCCTTTAGGAGTTCTGTCTTTGCCGCCAGTTCCGCTTCTATCCGCTTGCGCTCGCTAATGTCCTCAACCAGCCAGATCGCGCCTTTACCTGGGTCTTCCGGATCAATCGCTGATCCACGCAAATTCCCGACAATGGTCTGCCCGTCCTTTCGAATAAAGACATGCTCACCCTGATAGGTTTGCCCAGTGCAGACTATCCGTGTATACCCGCTGCTCACAGCCTCAAATTCTTCATCGCTTGGGTACAAGCTGCGGGTGCTCAAGCCTTCCAACTCTCCATGCTCATAACCGAGCATTTGCTCCAGCGCCAGATTCACGCGCCGCATGACACGACGACCGCCATCTTTATCTGGAACAACGGTCAGAACCCCGATATATGCATTCCGCAGGATAAGTTCAAGCTCGGTCATGGCCTCATCGAGTTGGTTCCTGCTCTCCAGCAGCCTGGCCTCGGCTTGCTTGCGCTCGGTGATGTCGGTGTAGGTAGTGACGAAGCCCCCTCCTGGCATGGGGTCGCCGCAAACATCAAGCACAATATCGTTGTGCCTGACCTGTTCTACCCTATAGTGCGTCGGATTGCGCGCCAGCGCCATGCGCCTCTGCACCAACTCATCCACATCGCCCGGACCATAATTGCCCTGCTCCGCATTGAAACGGGCAACTTTCTCGAAAGGCGTGCCTGGAACGACAAGATCTTCAGGAAATTCCAACAGATTGATCAACGCCCGGTTGCCAATGCGCAGCTTGAGATCCTTGTCGACTACGGCAATACCCTGTCGCAAGGTTTCTAAATACGAGTTGAATATTGCTTTTTCCTCCAGCAGCTCTCTTTCCCGCTGCTGCAGCTCTGCCGTGCGCTCGAGCACCCTGGCTTCCAGTTCTGTCCGTATCTGGCGAAGCTCAGCCTCACGTTGCTTGCGGTGAGTGATATCCGAATGGATGGTGATGTAGCCCCCGCCCTCAAGCCGGCTGGCGGTGGACTCGAAATAAATGCCATTGCTGCGGCGGCGCTCGAAGGTAAGCGGGCCTTCCATGTTGCGCAGCAATTCGAGCGTGCCACACACAAATTTGTCGCTTTCGACAGAACCAAATTCACCTCGTTCTGCATGCAAACGCAAAAGGGGGGCGAGCGGAGTGCCTATTTGCACCATCTCATCAGGCAAATCAAATATTTCCTGGAAACGTTTGTTGCAGGACACCAGCCTGAATTCGGCATCGTAGATCGATATGCCCACATTGAGAGGCTGTCGGCCATCGATCAGCAGGGGCTGATTGATGGCCGAGCCTGTGGGCGCTGATTCTGCAGGGTTGGGTTTTGAAGTCATGAAGAGGTGCCCAGCGCGCATAACCGGCTCTTAAAATCTTTGGTGGTAGTTAAGAACAAGACGCACCTCGGTCACTGCGATTACCACGTATCGGATTATGGCAGAACTATGGACGACATAAACCACCGTCTCCGTGGCATTCTACTCCTCGTATCAGCGGCTGGCTGATGACACAGCTTGGGACTTATTCGGCAGGGAAAACGAATGCGCAAGAAAGAAAATCGGGGCGCACCGCAAAGTACGCCCCGACTGCTATCGAAACAAGCTTTTGGCTCGTCAGGCTTCGGATACTCTGACGGTGCCTTTGCCAGCCTGTTTTGCCTGATACATGGCGTTGTCTGCGCCCTGGATCAGGGCATCCGGGGCTATATCGCTTTCGCAACCCTCGACCTGCGCCGAAGGGAAAAAGGCCACGCCAATACTCACTCCGATATTGGCAGATTGTTGTTGGTTCTTCACTGGCTCTGACACGGAGGAGATAATCCGGTTCGCGACGGTAATCGCATCCTTGGAATTGAGCAAATCTTCCATGACCACGGCGAACTCATCCCCCCCCAGTCGGGCGGCGGTATCCTGTGCTCGCACGCAGAGCAAAATCCGGCGCGCCGTTTCGCGCAGGACATGATCGCCCATTTCATGTCCAAAGGTATCGTTGACGCGCTTGAAGCCATCGAGATCCAAAAACAATAGCGCCCCTTGAGCGTTCAGGCGCTTTGCTCGCGCCATAGCCCGATGTAGCGATTCTTCGAACATGCGGCGATTGGGCAGGTTCGTCAGGCTGTCATGGTAGGCCATGCGCGCCATTTGCTCGCGTATTCGGCGCTGTTCCGTGATGTCGTAGAACCAGATAAGTACGGCTTGCTGTCCATAAAAAACGATCGGTTCGAGCGTAGTCAGCGCCCAGAAGGTACCCCCGTGAGGGGCGCGAACCTCGATCTCGACGTCGCGCACATCCTTTCCCTGTTCGTAGGCAAACATGATTTCGCGCCAGCGCCCGGCATCTGCGAAAAAACATGGTTCCTGGGCCAAGTCTGACACTGAAGACGCCGGCCCTATCATCTCGGATGCGCGGTGGTTGCAGAAAAGAATTTGGCCAGTGCTTGGCTGCATTACGGCGACACCGATCGGGCTGGCCTCAAGGATCGAGCGCAGGTGTTCTTCCTTTTCCTTGATGGCTTTTTCCGCCAATTTACGCTCGGTGATATCCGTATGGATGGTAATGTAGCCGCCGCTCTTGAGCCGCTTGGTGTTGGCTTCGAAGTACAGGCCGCCTTCACGGCAACGCTCGTAGGTGACGGGTTCCTCCATCTTGCGTAGCGCATCGAGAATATTATTCGCAAACCCATCGATATCGGCAACAGGTCCGTACTCGCCCCGTTTCGCGAGGAGCTTTAGAATGGGGGTGAGCTTCGCCCCGAATTTCACCATCTCTTCGGGTAAATCAAAGATTTCCAGATACCGCCGGTTGCAAGCCACCAGGGAAAAATTGGCGTCAAAGATCGACACACCCACATGGAGTTGCTGTATCCCCTCTTGCAGCAGAACCAAATTTCCGTCGATGTCGATCGGCAGGGATTCTTTTCTATTTGATCCGCAATCCATTGCGTCTCCTCTCCGCAGAACTGCCCAGACGGCTTGAAGCACAAGGCGCCAAGGACGCCAGATAGATGTTCTGGCTATTATGACAGAACAGGCAATGGCATCATACCAATGCAACATTCTGTCGTGTTATTTGTGCCTCAAAAGCTCTCAACTGGCTAATAAACCGCCGCCAACCACAGCCGAAATTCTGCTGAACTTATCTGAGGACACCGCCATCAGTCCGGAACGACCACCTCGTGCGTGATAAAATTTCGGAACACCCATTTATTATTCATTCCTTCTCGGCTTTCCCATGAACCTTGATTCCCTGGTAGCCCTTTCGCCCCTTGATGGCCGCTATGCGGAAAAGCTGGAGCCGTTGCGCGCCTGTTTTTCCGAGTATGGGCTGATCAAGAGCCGCGTCCGTATTGAGATCGAGTGGCTCAAATGCCTTGCCGCCGAGCCGCAACTGGTTGAGATAGCGCCCTTCTCAGCAACCACCATGGCCGAACTGGATCGCATTGCCGCGGAATTCTCGGTGACCGACGCAGCCGCAATTAAAGCCATCGAGATGCGCACCAATCACGACGTCAAAGCGCTGGAGTACTGGCTCAAGGATCGTCTGGCGAGCAATGCCGAAGTGATGCAGGCAAAGGAGTTCATCCACTTCGGCTGCACCTCCGAAGACATCAACAACGCATCCCACGCCTTGATGTTGCAGCAGGGCCGGACAAATATCCTGTTGCCAGCGCTCGACCGGATTGTGTGCCGTTTCCGCGAACTGGCGCACGATCTGGCGGAACTGCCGATGCTGGCCCGCACCCATGGACAGCCCGCCTCGCCAACCACGCTCGGCAAGGAAATGGCCAACATCGCGGCACGCCTCGGGAAGGCTCGCGAACACATCGCCAAAGTCAGCCTGACAGCCAAGTTCAATGGCGCGGTCGGTAATTACAACGCCCATCTCTCCGCCTACCCATATTTCGACTGGGAAGGCTTCAACCGCCGTTTCATTGAGTCCCTGGGCCTCGAATTCAATCCTTACACCATCCAGATCGAACCGCATGACGCCATGGCCGAATTGTTCGACGCCATCGCCCGCGCCAATACGGTGCTGCTCGACGCCAACCGCGACCTCTGGCAATACATCTCGCTCGGCTATTTCAAGCAGAAACTCAAGGCGGGAGAAATCGGCTCCAGCACCATGCCGCACAAGGTCAATCCGATCGACTTCGAAAATTCCGAAGGCAATCTCGGCCTAGCTAACGCCGTCATGCGCCACCTCGCTGAAAAGTTGCCGATCTCGCGCATGCAACGCGACCTGACCGATTCGACCGTGCTGCGCAACATGGGTGTGGCCTTCGGCTACACACTGCTGGCCTACGATTCCTGCCTGCGCGGACTGAACAAGTGTGAGGCCAATGAACAGCGGCTGCGTGCCGACCTCGAAGCCTGTTGGGAAGTGCTGGCCGAGCCAGTGCAAACGGTGATGCGCCGCTACGGCATAGAAAATCCCTACGAGCAGTTGAAGGAATTGACGCGCGGCAAGGGGGTTACCCAGGAAGCCCTGCATGCCTTCATCCGCAGTCTGGCTATCCCGGAAACTGAAAAAACGCGGTTACTGGCGATGACGCCGTGGAACTACATCGGCAAGGCTGTTGAGCTTGCCAGGAATATCTGAAGATGACTTTCGCCGATAACCTCAAGCAACTCCCCAAAGTATCCCACCTCGCCGCGATCCAGCTTCTGGATGGCGAGGCGGTAATAGCTACCATCGAACACAAGCCAGGCCAGATCGGATCGTTGGCGATATACAACCATCTGGGCCAGATTTACGGCGCGATTACGGTCGAGGCCGCAAAAAAGGGCCTAGAACTGTTTGCGGAACACACTGAGGATGCTCGCGCCAACCCGCACAAGCATCCGAACATTGACCGGTTGCTGAATATGGTGGCGGGGCCGCAGGCGTCGGCAAAGCTGCGGGTCAAACACATATTTGCTACCTGAGTTTCGCGTTAATTTTTCTTTTGCCGCTACGCAATCATGCTTCAGGCTTGTCGCTATTCTGGGGGGCCACAGCCGTGCCACCGACATTGGGTGGTGCCGTCTCGGATGCGTTCGCCGCAACATTGTGGCTGCTGTCATCGGCGGCGGCTATGCCCGCAAGCTTTTGCCGGCGTTTTTCTTCCTGCTTGCTTTTCTTAGCCAGATCCCTCTGGCGTTTTTCGAACTGGTAGTTTGGTTTGGCCAAGAGGACTCCTTTGATCGCCACAAGGGCTAAATGGAACGAGAGAATACGCGGTGACAGAACCCTCAGGGCATCCCTGCGGCTCACCCCTAAACAACGCTCTGGCCTGCCGGCTTGTTCAGCCGCAGGTTCAGACGACGGCTTCTTCCTTTTCCACCTTCTGCACAATGAACTGCTCACGCGAGGCGCCAAGCCACATCACCAGCGGGCTTGCCACCAGCACCGAAGAATAGATGCCGAAACAGATGCCAATGGTCAGGGCCAGAGCAAAGTAGTGCAGCGCGGCGCCACCGAAGATCAGCATCGAGGTGACCATCATCTGGGTACAGCCGTGGGTAATGATGGTGCGCGAGATGGTGCTGGTAATGGCATGGTCGAGCACCTGGGGCGTGGTCAGGCCGCGCTTGGTGCGGAAGGTTTCGCGCACCCGGTCGAACACCACCACCGATTCGTTCACCGAGTAGCCGAGCACCGCCAGCACCGCCGCCAGCACTGGCAAGGAGAACTCCCACTGGAATAGCGCGAAGAAGCCGAGAATGATAATGACGTCATGCAGATTGGCGATGATGGCGGACACCGCGAAGCGCCATTCGAAACGGAACGCCAGATAGATGACGATGCCGACAACCACCAGCAACAAGGCCAGCGCGCCGTCGGATGCCAGTTCCTTGCCAACCTGCGGGCCGACGAACTCGACGCGTTTAACCGTCACCGGCTCACGCAATTTCTCATCCTGGCAGATAGTCTTTGCAACGTTTTCCCCCTTGTCTGTCGTAAACTTGACCTCCTGTTGCTTGCCCTTCTCCAAGGCGCACAGCGATTCGAAGACCTTGCTCGAAGTCTTGGCCGTGCCTGAATCGGCTTTGATGGGCACGCGAATCATCAGATCGCGTGAGCTACCAAAATTTTGTACCTGGATGTCCTTGAAACCATCGTTAGTCAAGCCATTGCGGATTTTCTCGAGGTCGGGAGCTTCGCTGTAGGCGACTTCTATCAATGTTCCACCGGTGAATTCGATGGAAAGGTGCAACCCCTTGGTGATCAGGAATACCACGGCCAGGATGAAGGTGATCAACGAAATAATGTTGAACACCAGCGCATGGCGCATGAAGGGGAGGTCTTGCTTGATGCGGAAGAATTCCATGTTCGTTATTCCTTTTCGCTTATTTCGTCGTGATGCCAGGCTTCCACACCTGGCCGATCAACAGCTTGTCGACTTTGCGGCGCGAACCGTAAATCAAGTTGATCATGGCGCGCGATATCACCACGGAACTGAAAATTGAGGTCAGGATGCCGAGGCAGTGCACCACGGCGAAGCCGCGCACCGGCCCGGAACCGAAAATCAACAAGGCAACGCCGGCTATCAGGGTGGTGACGTTGGAGTCGAGAATGGTGCCCCATGCGCGCTCGTAGCCGGCGCGAATCGCCGCCAGCGGTGATTCGCCGATGCGAAGTTCTTCGCGCACCCGCTCGTTGATCAGCACATTGGAATCGATTGCCATACCCAGCGTCAGCGCGATGGCTGCAATACCCGGCAGTGTCAGCGTGGCCTGCAGCAGCGACAACAAGGCAAACAGCAACATAACGTTGGAAGCCAGCGCAATCACGGAAACCAACCCGAACAGCAGGTAGTAGGCGCACATGAAGACGGAAATCGCGGCAAACCCCCAGATCGTCGAATTGAAGCCCTTCTTGATGTTGTCCGCGCCGAGCGATGGGCCGATGGTGCGTTCCTCGATAATTTCCATCGGCGCGGCCAGCGAACCGGCACGTAGCAGCAGGGCGACGTCGTTGGCCTCCTGGGTGCTCATGCTGCCCGAAATCTGCACTCGCCCGCCACCGATTTCAGTGCGAATCACCGGCGCGGTAACCACTTCGCCACGGCCTTTTTCGATCAGCAAAATTGCCATGCGCTTGCCGACACTTTCGCGAGTGACATCGCGAAAAATACGCGCGCCGGCAGAGTCCAAGGTCAGATGCACGGCGGGCTGGTGATCCTGCTGATCGAAGCCGGGCTGCGCATCGGTCAGGCGGTCGCCGGTAAGCACCACTTGTTTCTTCACCAGCAACGGGCGGCCGCCACGCTCAACGTAGTATTCGGTTCCATAGGGCGGCTGACCTTGTTTCGCCTGTTCCATGACGGAAGGATTGGTACTGTTCTCGTCGTCGACCATGCGCACTTCCAGGCTAGCGGTGCGTCCAAGGATATCCTTGGCTTTGGCGGTATCTTGCACCCCAGGTAATTGCACCACGATGCGGTCAGCTCCCTGTTGCTGGATGACCGGCTCGGCCACGCCGAGTTCATTGATGCGGTTGTGCAGGGTGGTAATGTTTTGCTTGATTGCGAATTCCTGGATGCGCTTTTGCGCTTCCGGCTTAAGCGTCGCGCTAAGCTTGAAAAGCCCGTCCGGCGAAGCTTCAGGCGAAGTTTCAGCCTGCGCCAAGTCGGGCATGCTGTCGAGCAGCAGGTAATGCGCCTTGTCGCGCGTCTCCGTATCGCGGAAGCGAATGACTAAGTTGTAACCCTCGCGGCCGATGCCGGCATGGCGCAGGTTCTTGTCGCGTAGCGTCGTGCGCAGATCGGCGGCAGTGGAGTCCAGCCGCTTGGTCAGAGCGCCCTTCATATCGACCTGCAAAAGGAAATGCACCCCGCCACGCAGGTCGAGGCCGAGATACATCGGCAGCGCATGCATTTTAGTCAGCCATTGCGGAGAACTGGAGAGCAGGTTCAAGGCGACGCTGTACGAGGCATTGCTGGCATCGGGGTTGAGTGTCTTCTCGATGGCATCCTTGGCCTTGAGCTGGGTATCGGTGTCGGCAAAGCGGATGCGGATGCTATTGTTATCGGAAAAAACGCCTTGGTGAGCAATGCCGAGCGATTTGACAATTTCCTCGACGCGGCCTTGCAACATCGCATCAACCTTGATGGTCGCCTTGACGCTGGACACCTGCACCGCCGGCGCCTCGCCATAGAAATTCGGCAAGGTATATAGCATGCCAAGCAGCAAAACGACGGCGACGAGTATGTTTTTCCAGAGTGGGTAACGGTTCATGGTATTAGCGTGACGAAAGGGGAAAGGCCGAAGGGGAAAGGAATGAATGGAAAGGGTAAAGCAATGCGCGTTTTACCCTTCTCACTTCTCCTATCATCCTTCCCTGGTTCTCAAAGGGTTTTCAGTGTCCCCTTGGGCAAGAGGTTGCTCACCGCCTGCTTTTGCACGGCGATCTCGACAGTTCCATCTTTGATGGTGGCGATTTCGAGCGTGATGTAATTCTCGCCTAACTTGGTAATGCGGCCGGCCACGCCGCCCTGAGTCACGATTTCGTCACCCTTGGCGAGCGATGCGATAAGCTTGGCTTGCTCTTTCGCTTTTTTCTGCTGGGGACGGATGATCAGGAAAAACATCACCACGCACATCAATAAAAAGAAAATCACTTGTGCGCCGGTATTGTCCGGCGTGCCCGCAGCAGCTTGGGCAAAGGCATTCGAAATCAGCACGTTGAGCTCCTAAAAGTCAATCTAAACACGGTATTATATCAGCCACCTGCTCTCGCTCGATGGAATTCGGCAACATAACTGTTCAACTTCCCTAAGGAGATTGCCGTACGCAATTCCTGCATCAGCGCCTGGTAATAGAACAAGTTGTGCAGCGTATTAAGCCGAGCCCCCAATATTTCGCCAACGCGGTGCAGGTGATGCAAATATGCCCTAGTAAAATGGCAGCAGGTATGACAACCGCAGGTTTCATCGAGCGGTTTGGTATCGTCCTTGTATTGGGCGTTTTTGATCTTGATGTCACCGTGGCGAGTAAACAACCAACCGTTCCTGGCATTGCGCGTCGGCATCACGCAATCGAACATGTCGATGCCCTGACTAACGGCATAAACAATGTCTTCCGGCGTGCCGACGCCCATCAGGTAGCGTGGCCGATTCTGCGGCAGGCGCGGCGCAGTATGGGCGAGAATGCGCGCCATTTCCTCCTTCGGCTCGCCCACCGACAGGCCGCCGATAGCATAGCCATCGAAGCCGATATCGCATAGCCCAGCCAGCGATTCGTCGCGCAAAGCTTCGAACATGCCGCCCTGCACAATGCCGAACAGCGTATTGGTATTCTCCAGCTTGTCGTGTCCATCGCGCGAGCGCTTGGCCCAGCGCAACGACAAGCGCATCGAGTCGGCGGCTTGTTGCTCTGTCGCCGGGTAGGGCGTGCATTCGTCGAAAATCATGACGATATCGGCATTCAATGTGTGCTGGATGAGCATCGAATCCTCCGGCGTGAGGAACAGCCGGTCGCCGTTGATGGGCGAAGCGAACTTGACGCCTTCCTCGGAAATCTTGCGCAACGCACCCAGAGAGAACACCTGAAAGCCGCCCGAATCGGTCAGGATCGGCCCAGCCCAGCCCATGAAGCGATGCAGCCCGCCGTGCGCGGCGATGACATCCATGCCCGGCCTCAGCCACAGATGGAAAGTATTGCCAAGCACGATCTGCGCGCCGACCTCAACGATCTCGTGCGGCAGCATCGCCTTGACCGTGCCATAGGTACCCACCGGCATGAATGCAGGCGTATCGACCGCGCCGTGAGCGAGCGTCAATCGGCCGCGACGGGCGGCGCCATCGCTGGCTTGGAGATCAAACTTCATGATCGTTCCAGGTCAGCAGCATAGCGTCACCATAGCTGAAAAAACGGTATTGTTGCCGGATTGCGTGCTGGTAAGCATTGCATATGTTTTCGTAACCGGCGAAAGCGGAAATCAGCATCAGCAAAGTCGATTTCGGCAAATGGAAATTGGTGAGCAGCACGTCGGCCACGCGGAAACGGAAGCCTGGCAGGATGAATAGGTCGGTTTCACCGCTACCCGCATGCAATTCGCTCAAATTCTTCTCCCCTCCCGCTGGCAGGAGAGGATTATGCAAGGCAGCCGATTCCAGCGTTCGCAAGGAAGTAGTTCCAACCGCAATCACCCTGCCGCCGGATTTTTTTGTCTCATTGATCGCCGCCACGGTTTCCTGCGGCAGAAAATAGCGTTCGCTGTGCATGCGATGCTCGGTCAGATTTTGCGTCCGTACCGGCTGAAAAGTGCCAGCACCGACATGCAGCGTGACATAAGCAATACGGCAATCCTGCGCTTGCAGCGCTGCCAGCGTGGCCTTGTCGAAATGCAAACCGGCGGTCGGTGCCGCGACCGAGCCATGTTCCCGCGCAAACACTGTCTGGTAGCGCGTCTCGTCACCCTCGACGGCAACCCGATCGATGTATGGCGGCAAAGGCATGCGGCCATGGCGTTCAAGCAAGTCGATGACATGGCCGGGAATACTGTCCTTCAATCTTAACCGGTAGAACTCGCCTTCCCGCGCAATCACCCCAACTTCGAAGGCTTCCTCCAGCCATAGCGTCGAACCTGGCTTCGGCGGCTTGCTGGCGCGCACCTGCGCAATTAGTTCGCGCTCACCTGCAACACGTTCCACCATTACTTCGATTTTGCCGCCGCTGTCCTTGACACCGTACAGCCTGGCATGCAGCACGCGCGTGTCGTTCATTACCAGCAGATCGCCCGGCTTTAGCAATTGCGCGAGATGCGCGAAGCAACGATCTTCCAGCCTTACCCCGTCGACCACCAGCAAACGGCTGGCGCTGCGCTCGGGTAATGGCGTCTGGGCGATCAGCCCCGGCGGCAGATCGTAATCGAAATCGCCAAGGGTATAAGCAGTTTTTCTGGGCATCGGTTGAAGCGGGACGGTGATTCGAGGATAATGCGCATTCTTGACGCAGGCAGCAATCAACGAGTTTGGGCCAGCATTGTACGCGAGCTCGCTGATTGCGAGCTTTTCATCTCAAGCCGGGATGGCGGAATCGGTAGACGCAGCGGACTCAAAATCCGCCGGTGGTGACACTGTGGGGGTTCGATTCCCCCTCCCGGCACCAGAAATAAACACCCAAACCCTTTATAGTCTCGAGCCAATCACGCTGGTACCTGACGCAACGCGGCTGTCTGCGCCATTGCAACAGAGAGCCGTGGCGCTACCCCTATTTCTCTGCCGCGACGCGGTTAAGTTCCTTTTCCAGTTGCACCACAGGCATAAAGCCGGGGATACGTTCGCCATTTCCAAGGATTATGGCCGGCGTACCGCGAATACTCAGCTTTCGTCCTAATGCCGTGATCTTGCTGAGCGGAGCATTGCAATTGGGCGAACGCAGTGTGGTATCTCTCAGCATCCAGTCGTTCCATGCCTTGACGCGGCTGTCATTATCTCCAGCGCACCAGATTGCCTTTGCCGCCTCTTCTGAATCCGGCGACAGGATAGGGTAAAGGAAAGTGTACATGGTGAAGTCGGTCATGCCTACGAGCTCAGTGGCCAGTTTTTTGCAGTAGCCGCAGTTCGGGTCCTCGAAAGTGGCAAAAACGCGTTTGCCGTTGCCGCGCACGGTTTTTATCGCCAATGCCAGCGGCAAGTCGGAAAACTTAATCTGCAGCAGCTTCTTCCTGCGTTCCTCTGTCAGGTTTCGGCGCGACTTGGCATCAATGATATGGCCAAAGAATAGATAGTTTGCATTTTCATCGGCATAATACAAATCGCTGCCTTCTCTCACTTCGTAGAGATCGAGCACGCCTGTTTTGCGCACTTCATCCACTCTGGCTTTCTGTCCAAGTCTGGCCTCCACCGCTTTTTTGACGCTAGCCTCGTCCGCTTGCGCAATACCCGTGGCAAAAACGATCGCGGCCAAACCGCAGGCAAGAAATTGTTTAATCATGATAGTCCTGTAGGAGGGTTAACCCGGATATTTCACGGGGCATTTATTGGATATCAATCCGCACGATTTGCTGTTTCACTATCCCCGCGAAACAGCCGAGCGGTCGATTGTAACCTGACAGCCGTCCACGATGCCGGCCTAAAATAGCACAATACCACCGGTCAGCTGAAGGAACTGGCCGTAGCTGCCAATCCGGATGCGTCAAGAATCGCCCCGCCCCTGGGCTGATGATCTTGCGCCGGCAGAACAAACTGAAACTTGGTTCCTTTGCCGGGGGTCGTTCTGACAACCACGTCACCGCCCAAGGCTCTTGTTTCCTTGCGCACTGCCGCCAGTCCGACTCCTCGGCCCGCAAATAATGTCGCCTCGCTATTGGTGCTGATGTTGTCCATAAAGACCAACTCCAGAATTTGTTCTTCGGGGACGCTATCTATCTGGCCGGCCGGAAATAGTCCGATTTCCGCAGCCTTTCGGCGCAAGCTCGCGGTATCGATCCCGGCTCCGTCATCGGCAATCGACAGCTTGATTGCTTCCGCATCCTTTTGGATGATGCAAGTTATAGCGCCGACTTCAGGCTTGCCTGTCGCCAACCGCTCGTCAGGAGGTTCAATGCCATGCACCACGGCATTGCGGAACACGTGACCCAGCGAATGCAGGAATGGCCGATAAACTTCCGGGGCAATCCACACGTCTTTGCCACCAATAACTGCCATCGGGGCAACTTCCTTTTCCTGGCGCTCGGCCACTTGCTTGATCAAGCGGTCGTAACTCTTCAGGACATCCCTGATCGGGACTTTGCGCAGGTAGCCAATATCCAGCAGCAGCTTGCGAATTTCGGCAACCGTGGTATCGATGGGTTCCCCGCGCAACAAATGCGATGCCAGATCTTCCAGTTGCTTCGCCTGCTCTCCAGTCAGGACAATGCCATCGCGGCTCTCCAGGAAGTCGTCGCCAAGAGCCTCACGCAATACCATCAGGTCTGTGTCGAGCAATTCTTCATACGGTGCTGACAAGACGACATCCGTAATCATCTGACGGGTCAGGGTACCCTTTGATTGCAGCAATCCGTCCAATTGTCTTTCAATCTCATGCAATAGCAGCGGCGTCTGCTGGAAGCTGAACTGATTCAGCAGCCCTTTGTAGGTATGTACCTGGCGATAAATCTCCTGAACGACCGCAGCAGGCGCCTCCGAAAGCTGAATAATCATTTTGGGAAGATCGAAGCAAACAAAAGCCCGATAAGCATCAACAGTATCGAAGAAGTCACGGCTGTCGGTAACGGCAGCGACTATCATTTCGAGACGCTGACGTTCGCTCTCGACCCGCTCCTTCAAACGTCTTTCCTCGGTAACGTCAGTGAGCACCACCATCACATGCCGATTTTCCAGAACCTTGTATTCGGCCTCTAGAAATACGGCGCCACACTGAAATTCGGCGGGCAATAGCGACAGCATCAAGTCACATTTAAATGTATCCTTTTCAGATAGCGCCTCTGGAACGGCCAGCCGCAGCAGATTAGCCTTGTCCGCATCATCGGCAAAAAGCACCTCAGCCGCGTTTCTTCCCGCAGGCGCCTGGCCAAGCATCTCTATGCAAGCCCGGCTGCATTCAGGGTCCACCACAAGATCGCTGCCGAAGGAAAGGAAACCCTGACCAGAGTTATCAAGCAAGCTGATTACCTTTTCGCGCGCCAGTTCGGCTGCGGCCTTGGCTTCCAGGGTAGCCTGTTCAGCCCGGCGACGCTCGGTGATGTCGCGCATGATTTCTATCGCGCCAACACAATTGCCGCTTGAATCGTAGAGCATCCCTGCCGTTCCGGCGAGGTATGCGCCCTTGCCCCCATAAAGCGCCGGCACAAAAGCTTCTCCTGTCAGGATTTCGTTCGGGCGAAAGACCTCTGTGTACTTGTTATCAAGCTCGGAGGGGGGCAACTTAAGCAAGTCGATGAGAATCGGGCGACGCTCGCCGTAGAAGGGAATGGAATACTCGAGGTTTCCCTTGCCGAGCATCTGCTCGGCCTGATAGCCAGTCAGTTCCTCCAGGGCGCGGTTCCAGAACTGAACGCGCCCCTCCTGGTCAGTCACCAACACTGGTTCCGGCATCAGATTGATGATGTCAGCCATCCGCCGCCTTGAGTCCAGCAATGCCTTTTCCATGCGCTTGCGCTCGGTGATGTCCTGGATGATGCTCACATAACCACCGGAAGGCAGAGGATTGCGCCGAACTTCGAGGGTCACGCCACCCGGAATATTTCGTTCGTAGAGTATGTTTTCCCTTGCTTGCAGAGGCCGCAATTCCTTCTGAACCAGCGTATCAATGTCCCCAAGGCCAAAGTCGCCGCGTTGCGCGAAGTAGCGCGTCATAGCCTCAAAATCCGCCCCGACTTTCAGCATTTCTGGCGGGATTTTGAAATAGGGTTCGGTTTCACGCGTCCAGTGCGTATAGCGCAGGTTCGAGTCCAGCACAACCATGGCGCCAGGCATATGTTCGATTGCCGTTTGCAAGAGCGCCGATTTCTCGGCCAGTTCGGCTTCCAAGCGCCTGCGCTCGGTAACGTCCTCCATCAGCCAGATCGTGCCCTTGGATGGATCGCCAAGATCGATCAACGTGCCGACCACATTGACAATAATGCTTTCGCCATCCTTGCGCTTGAAGACATGCTCGGCGCGGCATAAGCGCCCGCTGCGCAAGTCCTCGCGATAAGCCTTGCGGGCTTGTTCGTATTCTTCATCGGAAACAAAGATGATGCGCGTCTCCAGCCCGGAAAGTTCGCCTGCCGCATAGCCCAGCATCTGTTCAAAAGCCCGGTTGGTGCGTCGCATAATGCGACGGCCATCTGGCTCAACGACGACTGTCAGAATTCCAAGAGACGCATTTTCGAGGATCAGTTCAAGCTCGCCGAGAGCCTTGTCGAGATTTTCCTTGCTTTCGCGCAACAGGGTCGTGCGGTCCATGAGCTTGGCGTCGAACATGGAAACCAGCAAGGTCGCTCCAAGCAACAGAAAAGCGCCTGCCGCCACGCCTGCCGCCAGGGAGCCATCCCAGGCGCTGGTCACCACATCCGTCATGTTCCTGAACAATTCGGGATCGAGGATGGAAACGGCCATCCAGATTTCTCTCGCTTGGCTCGACTGGGCGCCGGAATGCGCATTCGGCATGAATACGACCGATTTCATGGCAAGATATTGGGCAGCCATGTAAAACGCGCCGATATTCAGGGCGGCGCCAATCTTTTGCCAAGGCGCATTATTCCGGCCCGAATTCGCAAAACGGAAATAACGGAAAAGCCACAAACCCAGGCACGAGGCCGCTGCATAAACGAGAACCGAAGCGATCCCGTATGCCGGGATGTACTGTATAGACGGGAATATTTTCATCGCGGCAAAGCTGGCATATTGCATCGCCGCGAATCCCGCGCCGCCGATGAACGCCCCGGCAAGCAGGAGCTGGGGCAAGGAAGCGGATTCACGAATGGCGCAAGAAAGCGCAAGTCGAAACACGATTGCCGCAATCACGACAGAGACTAACGTGATAAGAATGTCGCGCCCGATCGGGATCGGCAAGCGATACGAGAGCAGGAAAATGAAATGCGCCGCCCAGATGCCGGCGCCCAGCGTCAGCGCTCCGCCCCATAACCAAAACCGGGCTGATTGATCCTGCTGCGCGGTAAGGTGATTGACTACGTTGAAAGCCACGTAGAGCGTACTTACCGCAACCAAACAGGAAAGCACGGCCAATGAAAGGTCAAAAACTCCGCTCACCGCTGTTCCTTTCTCAAAGCCTTATACGGCGCTGCCGCATGTGGCGCAATTCACTTTGTTTTGGCTTTAACCAATGGGCACTTGCTCTCTGAAAGCGGCGTAAATGCCTTCTCTCCCGGTATGACTTCGCGCACGTGATAGTAGTCCCAAGGGTATTTCGACTCCGACGGCTTCTTGACCTGCATCAGGTACATGTCATGCACCATGCGGCCATCTACGCGAACTTTACCGTTCTTGGCAAAGAAGTCATTGACAGGCATCTCCTTCATTTTTGCCACCACCCTCTTGGCTTCGTCCGTACCTGCCGCCTGTATTGCTTTCAGGTAGTGCGTGACCGCCGAATAGACGCCGGCTTGCGCCATGGTCGGCATTTTGTTGTGCCGTTCGAAAAACCGCTTCGACCACTTGCGCGTATCGTCGTTGAGATCCCAATAGAAACCGGTGGTCAAAAACAGGTCTTGCGCCTCATAGAGGCCCACGGCATGGACGTCGGTAATAAATAAGGACAGCGCCGCCAGCCTCTGTTTTTGCGCGATGCCAAACTGGCTGGCTTGCTTGATGGCATTGATGGCATCGGTGCCTGTGCTGGCGAAGCCAATCACATCCGCTTTGGAAGCTTGCGCCTGCAAGATGCCGGCCGCCTGCACCTTCAGCGAGGAATAGCTGTTGCTCGGAAACGGATGACGCGCGGCGCCGAGCACCGTGCCGCCGTTGGCTTTCACGACCGACATGGCGTCGCTTTCGAGGGAATGGCCAAAGAGGTAGTCGGAGGTAACGAAATACCAGCTTTTGCCGCCTTTCTGGATAATCGCTTTCACTGTGGCGCTGGTCACCGCCATCGTGTTGTAGCTCCAATGGATGCTGTTCGGCGTGCATTCTTCATTGGTGATGACAGTCGAACCTGCGCTGGAGATGATGGCAACCCGATTCAGCGCCTTGGCCAGCTTAATGACCTCGACTGCAGCGGTACTGTTTGGCACATCGACGATCATATCGACCTTGTCGTTTTCCATCCAATCGCGCGCAGTGCCTTTTGCGGTAGCCGGGCTGAGTTGGTGATCGGCGGAGACCAACTCGACTGGAACTCCCAATACCTTCCCGCCGAAATCCTCAATCGCCATGCGCGCCGCCAGCACCGAGCCATTACCGCTGATATCCTTGTAGGCTGAGCTTATGTCGGTAATCACGCCGATTTTCACTACACCACTGGATGTTTTTAGCACCGGCTGCGATTTCTTTGCGCTTGCTGCAAATGCCGCCTGCGCTATCAGCAAGACAAGCAAAATGAACAGCCGGCTACAGGCCGGGGATAATGCTATCGATGGCATAAATTTCCGCATATATGGTGAGGCAATCATGGTTTTTCCTCGACTTGTTCTATCAGATCGGAGCGGAGTTTCAGCTTATCCCCATTGGTAGCCAATTCGCCTATTCGCGTCGCCTATTATCTAACCGATCGCTGATTAATGCCATGCTCAGATCGACAGAAACGGGCCCAAGACTGGAAAGTTTGCGCGTAAAAAAGCCCCGAAACTTTATGCAGCGGGGCTTTCCAAGAGGAAGGTCGTTCAGAATGTGTGTTTTACCACAAGGTTTCACGCTCCGCGCTGGCTGAGATTTTGTGGATAGACAAGTCGGCGCCATTGAATTCTTCTTCCGGGTCAAGACGCAAACCGAGGATGCGCTTCAATGTGCCATAAACGGCAAAACCTCCTGCCAGGGCGACGGTAATGCCCAAACCCGTACCAAGCAGTTGAGACATGAAGCTGACACCGCCCATGCCGCCAAAGCATTTCAATCCGAAGATGCCTGCGGCGATTCCACCCCAGGCGCCGCATAATCCGTGCAACGGCCAAACGCCGAGCACGTCGTCGATCTTCCAGCGGTTCTGGGTCAGGGTAAACATCCAGACGAACAGGCCGCCCGCAACACCACCGGTAATCAGCGCCCCTAGCGGATGCATCAGGTCGGAACCTGCGCAGACGGCTACCAAGCCGGCCAGCGGGCCGTTATGCACAAAGCCGGGGTCGTTCTTGCCGACGACCAACGCCACCAGCGTGCCGCCGACCATCGCCATCAGCGAATTCATCGCTACCAGGCCGGAAACCTTGTCCAGCGTTTGCGCGCTCATGACGTTGAAGCCGAACCAACCGACGGTCAAGATCCATGCGCCAAGCGCCAGGAACGGGATGCTTGACGGCGGGTGCGCTGATATTCCGCCATCCCTGCTGTAGCGACCGCGCCGCGCGCCAAGCAGCAGCACGGCGGCAAGGCCGATCCAGCCACCGACCGCATGCACCACCACGGAGCCTGCAAAATCGTGAAACTCCTCGGCGAAGACGGCTTTCAACCAGGCTTGAATGCCGAATGCCTGGTTCCAGGCAATGCCCTCGAAGAAGGGATAGACGAAGCCGACCACCAGAAAAGTGGCGGCAAGCTGCGGATAGAACTTGGCGCGCTCGGCAATGCCGCCCGAAACAATGGCCGGGGTCGCCGCTGCGAAAGTCAGCAGGAAAAAGAACTTGACCAGCTCGTAGCCGTTCTTCTGCGCCAATGACTCGGCGCCACCGAAAAAACTCACACCGTAGGCGATACTGTAGCCGATGAAAAAGTAGGCCAGGGTGGACATCGAAAAATCGGTGAGGATTTTCACCAGCGCGTTGACCTGATTTTTCCTGCGTACCGTACCCAGTTCGAGGAATGCAAACCCGGCGTGCATCGCCAGAATCATGATGGCACCAAGCAGGATAAAAAGGACATCGCTGGCGTTCTTGAAATTCTCCATTTTTGCCTCCGGTTGAATTTACCGAAGGCTATCAGCAATTTACGTTCCAACCTATTGAATCCATGTTATTCAATAGGTTGGATGGTTAACTGGAATAGTACGGGGCTCTGTCGGCACTAACTTGGGGCGCTAGAGGGGAACGGTCGAGCCAAATGGGTGCATGTGTATTTGCAACGGAGGGGGTGAAGGGAGATGTCCCATCTCCCTTATTTCGCAAAAGGATTATGGTTACGTGGCAACAGCAGCCACATTCGCCCCTTCTGGCGCATTTTTCCTGCCTGCGCACCCGCCTCGTCGCCAGAACCCCAGAAGAAGTCGGCCCGCACCGGCCCGCGAATGGCGCCGCCGGTATCCTGCGCCACCACCAGCCGCGATAGCGGGCGCTCACTGTAGGGCTGGGTGGTAACGAGCCAGACCGGCGCGCCGAGCGGCGTGAATCTGGGATCGATGGCGATGCTCCGCTCAGGGGTAATCGCAATGCCCATCGCCCCAGGTGGCCCGACGCCTTCCACCGGTAATTCGCGGAAGAAGACGTAGCTCGGATTGACGTTGAGCAGTTCCTGCAGACGCCCCGGATGCGCCTTGGCCCAAGCCTTGATGCCCTGCATCGACGCTTTTTCCGGCTTTAATTCACCCTTGTCGATGAGCCAGCGCCCAATCGAACGGTAGGGATGACCGTTCTGATCGGCATAATTCAGCCTGACTCGACTGCCATCGTCGAGTATCACCTGTCCCGACCCTTGGATGTGCATGAAAAACAGGTCAATAGGGTCATTCGTCCATAACAGCACGCCTTCGTTACGGTTTTCGCCCTGACGCTGCTTTTCCAATTCGCCGCGTGAAAAATAGGGTACCAGCCGGCGTCCCTCGACCCGGCCACGCAAACGCATGTGCTTCAGTTCAGGATAAAGTTCACTTAACTCGACATCGATCAAATCGTCGGGCTCGCCATAGACGGGCTGCAAATAGGGCTTCTGCCGGGTGCGGCTGCCCTTGAGGATGGGTTCGTAGTAACCGGTAACCATGCCCTCGCGCGTGCCGTCGGGATTGACCAGTTGCCAGGGCTGGAACTGCGCCTCGAACCAGGCGCGCAAGGAAGCTTCGTTGTGGTCCGCTTCGCGCTGATCAAGTTCTCTCGCGGCAGCGCAAGTGTTGCGCCAGACCGGCTGCTTTTGCAACGCGGCGCACGATGAAATGAAAGCGGCCAGGGCAGGCGCAAGATCGTCCTCGCCCCAAGCAGGCAAGTCGCTCCATTGCGCCGCCTCGAATGGCTTGGCGGCAAGTTTCGGTGGAAGCGGCAATTCAGCCGCGGGGCAAGCAGGACAAGGCTGGCATGCGGCAGGCGTGGCTCGTGCGGCGATGGGTATATTGGGCGACGGCGAAGGGGGCTGCATAGCGGCGCAACCGGCAAGCAGCAAGGCGACAAGTAAAGGTGTGATGAGGCGTGACATGAATCTGATAGAGTTTAGCGTTCCACAAACCAGTAAGCTTACCTCAGACGCACCTTTTCGAAAGCATGAAAAAGCAAATTTCGGAGTAACTGCATGAACACCCTGGACAAATTCCTGACCCGCGCCGAAGCATTGCTCGAACGCGTCGAAACGGTCCTGCCCCCGCCTGCGCGGGAACCCGACTGGCGCTCGGCCATCGCCTTCCGCTGGACCAAGCGCAATGGCTGCGGCAGCCTGCACACGGTAACCCGGCCACATCGCATCCGTCTCAAGGATCTTTGCGGCATCGACGAACAGAAGACACGCATCGAACAGAACACGCGCCAGTTCGTTGCCGGCAGGAGCGCCAACAATGTCCTGCTGACCGGCGCGCGCGGCACCGGCAAGTCCTCGCTGGTCAAGGCCGTGCTCAGCCAGCATGCGCGGCAGGGACTGCGCCTGATCGAGGTGGACAAGAACGACCTGACCGACCTGCCGGAAATTGTCGAGTTTATCGCCGAGCGGCCGGAACGCTTCATCATTTTCTGCGACGACCTGTCCTTCGAAGCCAGCGAGGCTGGCTACAAGGCATTGAAAAGCGTGCTCGACGGCTCCATCACGGGCATGCCCGACAACCTGCTGCTCTACGCCACCTCCAACCGTCGTCACCTGATGCCGGAATTCATGGCCGACAATCTGGAAGCCAAGCGCGTCGGCGACGAAATCCACCCGGGTGAAACCGTGGAGGAAAAGAACTCGCTCTCGGAACGCTTCGGTTTATGGCTTTCTTTTTACCCTTTCGATCAGGATCACTATCTCGCCATCGCCCAGCACTGGCTGCGCGAGTATGGGCTTACCGCCAAGGAAGCCGAGGCTGCGCGCGCCGAGGCATTGCTATGGGCGCTAACGCGCGGCTCGCGTAGCGGCCGCGTGGCTTGGCAGTTCGCCCGCGATTACGCCGGGCGCAATAAATGATTGAGGCGTCCGCCGCCGTCATTGTCCGTCCTGACGGCGCTTTCCTGCTTGCCCTCCGCCCCCCCGGCAAGCCTTATGCCGGCTACTGGGAGTTTCCTGGCGGCAAGATAGAGGAAGGCGAAACGCCGCGCGAGGCGCTGGACAGGGAACTCCATGAGGAACTCGGCATCACGGTCGAGCAGGCTTATCCTTGGATTACGCGCGAATTTGTCTATCCGCATGCCCATGTGCGGCTGCATTTCTTCCGCGTGATGCGCTGGTCGGGAGAACTGCGCGACCTACATCACGACGCGCTCGAATGGCAACACAGCCCACAAGTCAGCGTCGCACCGGTACTGCCAGCCAATGCGCCGGTGCTGGCGGCGCTAGACCTGCCGGATTGCTATGCCATCAGCCACGCTGGCGAGATCGGTGTCGAGCGCCAGCTTGCCTTGCTGGAAGCGACATTGCAGCGCGGCTTGCGGCTGCTGCAAATTCGCGAACCGAACATGCCGGCCACGCAGCGCCTTGATTTCACCCGCAATGCCGTCAGCCTCTGCCATGAATTTGGCGCTCACGTACTGGTCAATGGCGACGAAGAACTTGCCTGTGCGACGAGCGCTGACGGCCTGCATCTGCCCGCAGCGCAATTGATGGCGCTCGATACGCGGCCGGATTTTCCGCTAGTCGCCGCCTCTTGCCACAACGCCGCAGAACTGGCACGCGCGGTCAGGCTCGGGCTGGATTTCGTCGTGCTGGGTCCGGTCAGGGAAACTGCCAGCCATCCGGGGCAAACCGGCATGGGCTGGAACAATTTTTCCAGGCTACTGGCCGAACCGCCCTTCTCCTTACCGGTCTATGCGCTAGGTGGGTTATCCACCAACGATCTAGAGTCCGCTTGGCTAGCTGGGGCGCATGGCATTGCCGCGACCCGTTCGGTATGGGTAGACTAAAGGCGCTATTCCAGACCTTGCGGCAGATCCTCGGGTAAAAGCTCCTGTCCAGCAAGCTTATATTCCTCCGTCGCCCAGGCGCCAAAATCGATCTTGCGGCAACGCTCGCTGCAAAATGGACGAAAGCGGTTTTCCTTGATCCACTCCACCGGCTTGTTACACGCTGGGCAGTAGGCGACCCTTGGTTTACCGGGGTTTCCCATCATAGGTTACAGAAGCTAATATAGGAAAAAGCCCCGTAAGCCCTATTTAAGTGCAGTTTGAAAACATATAGCCCCCAAGCTACACATCTAGCTACACGCAAACATAGGCTAGGCTTAAGAAGCGGAAAATCCAAAGTCCCCTACGCTTACCTTTGCTGGCAGGGTGCTGATAGGGGCAAGGTTGTACTTGGGTCTTTCCACCAGACCTTTTGCAACCATCTCCTCAAAAAGATCATGAACCGCCTGAACTTGACGAAGGTTCCCTTCAGGAGTGGTGGCCTCAAATCTTGAAATTGACTCTTGCACTTGTTGCTGTAGGTTCATATTCATTAGCTAATGCGAGTGTTATGAATCATCATGGGTAACCCTAGCTTTTCAAGGTAATCGGAAAGCAGCCCACTATAAGTACGGATATCGTACCGCAAATCCGCAATTGTTGAATAGTCCTCAATCTCCAACTTCAAGATTCGACGTAGGGTGTCGATTCCGATCATTCTTCCATGCGAGTGCCAAAGTTTGTTATCGCTCAATTGCAGTGCGATTGCCTCCGCTCTTGCTGCCTTCTCCTCATCGGTAACGGGTGCTCCGGAATTTGTTGTCCTATGAACAGACCAATCCTTGAACTTGTACTTCACAAGCCATTGCTTCAATAGTGAGATAGACAAGTCTCGCGCCTGCTCATATCGCCGCAGTACGCCCAAGTCCAACCCCTTGAGCATCATGTATTCTGCAGGGGTCAAATCGTTTGTCTTGGAACGGTCAATAAAGTCATTAACTTTGTCGATGTATCCCAGAGCAGGGACGAACCTTCCGTCCTGTCCTGCCACTTGTGGGTCAATTGGCCCCAAGGATGACGAATAATCCATGTATATCTTGTCTCCAGACATGCACCAGATCGTTCCTGCGGACATAGCTGATTCCGGTACGACGAAGAATACTTCATCGAAATGGTGGCGAATAATTTCTACCATTTTCTCAACGGCTTCAACAACACCGCCACTTGTGGTCAGCACAACAACTATTCGCTTGGGGTTCTGCTGCTTTGCCTTTTCGTGATGAATCACTAACCGCTCTACAGACTCCAAGAACTGCGAGAGGAAGGCCGGGGGTATCGCCCCAATGTAGGAAAGAACATCAGCCCCAAAATGCGCCTCAAGCTTCTGACCATAGTGATTCAGCGCCATCGACACGTGCATGTCTAAAGTCTTCACAGCCCCCCCCTTGTCTTCCCTGATGCCTGCGACTCAAATAACAACCATTAAGTATGCTATAACAATTCGTCCCGGAATGCTTTTGCAAGTACGGATGGCATCATCTTGTCGGTGAAGCTCTTGGCTTTGCGATAACGTAACTCTAATGGTACCGGCCTGCTTGAACATTGCAGCAACACGTCAAACAATTCCCCCCTGCTCTTCGGGAGGAGGAACAGCAATTACCCAATTCTTGATTTTATCGAGATTGAGATTGGGCTGATTGCCACCGACTGAATCCTCTCGAAGCTTCTGGTATGGGCCCAAGCAGAAATAGTACGCGTAGCTACGTGCATTTTCATCAAGGTATTCAGACTAGGGCAGCACATGCCTGATTGGTCACAGCTGGAATTGTCAGCCAGCTACACGGACTTGCAGCTACAAAACACACGTCCAGCTACGTATCTGGCTACAAACAAGATCGTGTGATTTAATGATACAAGATGAGACGGTAAAAAACAAAAAGCCGCACAACTGCGCGGCTTTGCTGGGTTTCTTGATTCGTAGCGAATCGCTGTGATTCTGTATTACAGGTTACAGAAGTTCAAATCGAAGGCGACATCAGATTCGACCTGGCGTGGGCGCTGACCGCCATCCTGGATCATGAAGCGGATGTTCAAAGCATACTTGTTGGCGCTGATCTCAGGAATAAACGGGTCGCCGTGATTCACGCGCAACTGGATCATGTGCGCCGAACGACCGGCCAGCATCAACTGATAGGAACCATGTGTGGCAAGGCGCGCCTCTGGCTGGCCGGAGGAGCGCAACAGTCGCAAAACGATGGCAATCCCGCCGCGAATAGGCAACATCGGGGCAATCCAGCCATTCAGTTCCCTTTGCCGGGTTGCGGCATCACGGTTCAACCAAAAATGATAAGAAGGCAGATCAAACTCGCAAACCCCGCCAGGAATCATGGCGCGGCTTTTGATGCTCATCAGCCAGTCGTTCTCGCGCAGATAATTGCCAACCTTGCCCTGCATGGCAAGGAGTTGTGAGCTTGCCTGCTCGATTTCGTAGAGAGCCCCTGACAGCGCATCCTCGGAAATATTGGGGTTGTTTCGATAAGCGAGCAATATCTGGCGCTGGCGTTCGAGTTCCTGCACGAGGTCGAATTTCAGATCTCCTCTGCCGATGACTTCGAGTATCTCGAACAAGCTCACCAATGCGACGTGGTGCTCCTCCGGGCCTTCTGCGGCAACGAAGTGCATGACCTTTTCGAACAAATCCTCAAGACGCAACTGGGTGCGTACGCGTTCATTGAGAGGATATTCGTAGGTAATCACGCGTTAGTCACGATGGAGTATTCGTCGGATTTTGAACGATTCGGGCACAAAGCTCAACCCAAAGGCGATTTTATTACAAATTGCATATATTTCCGGTGCAAGAGATCAACCTGTTTGCGCAGGCTGTCCAGGTCGCCATCGTTGTCGATGATATCATCTGCGGCAAACCGCCGTTGCTCGCGTGAAACCTGCGTCGCCATGATGCTTAATACCTCGTCACGCTTGAAACCACTGCGCTCCGCCACCCGGACAATCTGGGTTTCTTCTCTACAGTCGACGACAGCAACCCGCGTTACGCTACGCCGATAGTCTGTTGTCTCGATCAACAGCGGCACCACCAAAACGACATAGGGTTTTCCGGCGGCAAATGCGGCGTCACAGCGCTGCTGGCAAACAGCGTGGATCATCGGATGAAGTATGGCTTCGAGGCGGGTTTTCGCTGCGGCATCCCGGAAAACCAGGTGGCGCATCGCTGGCCGGTCAAGGGTGCCTTCCGCTGATATCACATCATCGCCAAAAGCAGCGCGGATCTGTTTCATGGCGCCGCCGCCGGACGCAGTCAGTTCGTGCGCAATAACATCGGTATCGATCACCGCTGCCCCAAGTTCGGCAAACATGTCCGCGGCGGAACTCTTGCCGCTCCCGATTCCGCCGGTAAGGCCGACAATCAACGGGGTTGTCATGCTATGGGCCTGTCCCTTTGGGAACCTCCAGACAATTATTTAGGCTGACTGCGGTATTCCCTGCAACCAGTTCAGGCAGTCGCTTGGACAACAGGTCCACCGGACCACGCACCTCCAGTTGGGCCTGGGCCGATGGTTCCTCGCGTGCCTGGATTTTTGCCGATTTAACTCCGCGTTTTGCCAGGGACTGCAAATAACCGTTGGCCAGTTCCGCATTCTTGAATAGGCCGAGAGAGATGGCAAATTTGCTTGGGCTCCCTTCCGGCATGATGGAAAAGTCGACAAGGCCCCTTCGCCTGAGTTCATCGGCTTTCTTCTCGGCGGCCTGGGCGCTGCCTAGGGATGGAATATGCACCCAGTAACTTTGGGCCGATTCGCCGGGTTTCACGACAAAATTAAGCCCTTTGCTCTCCACCTTCTCCGTCTCTGCCTTCTCGATCCGGGTAGCCTCAACCAGATCAAGTCCGCTAATCACCCGGCAAGCTTCCGGCAATACCGCAACGGGTTGAGGCGGATTCTGCGCAACAGGTTTTTCGGCTGCCACCAAGCGTAACTTTTCTGGCACCAGTTGCTGCACCAGCCGTAGCGGCTCGCGGCCATCGTCCCTTGGTCCGAGGTAGCCCTGCGCCCAAATGTAGAACAGCAGATTCGCCAGGATCAGCAGCAGGAAGGCAGGGCGAAGCAGCTTCATCCACATTGCAGGCGTTACCCCACGATTCCGCGCAAGTCGCAGAGCGACTCACAAAGCTCCCCTCTCCCCTCCGGGGAGAGGGGTTGGGGGGTGAGGGAAAGTGGGGCGAGGATAACGATTATGGCTGCAGCTTTCATGATCCTGGACTGCTGAATCCCGTATCTGTTTGAATCAATTAGCCCACTTTCGGCAGCCGATCCAGCGCTGCTGCAATATCTGCCTCGGGATAGGCACAGTCTTCAAGTTCGCCGGCAAAGTATTTGTCGTAGGAAGCCATGTCGAAATGGCCGTGGCCGGAAAGATTGAACAGCAGCGTCTTCGGTTCGCCGGATGCCTTGCATCTCAGCGCCTCATCAATGCAGGCGCGGATCGCATGGCAGGATTCCGGTGCCGGAATAATGCCCTCGGCCTTGGCAAATTGCACGCCGGCCTCGAATGTCGCAATCTGCGGCACCGCTATCGCCTCGATCAACCCTTCATGGTAGAGCTGCGACACCAGTTGCGACTGGCCGTGATAGCGCAGGCCGCCGGCGTGGATGCCGGGTGGCACGAAATCATGGCCGAGGGTGTACATCAGCATCATCGGCGTGTAGCCCGAGGCATCGCCGTAGTCGTAGGCGTAATGGCCGCGCGTCAGGGACGGGCAGGAGGCCGGTTCAACGCCGACCAGGCGCACCTTCTTGCCGTTCTTGCCACCGGCAGCGTTGTCGGCAAAGAACGGGAAGGCGATGCCGGCAAAATTGGAGCCGCCGCCACAGGGCGCAAAAATCATGTCCGGGTATTCGCCGATTTTTTCGAACTGCTTTTTCGCTTCCAGCCCGATTACCGTCTGGTGCAGCAGCACATGGTTGAGCACCGAGCCGAGCGCGTAGTTGGTGTCCTTGTTGGATGCCGCCTCCTCGACCGCTTCCGAAATAGCGATGCCGAGCGAGCCGGGACAGTTCGGGTCTTTCGCCAACGCATCGCGCCCAGCCTGGGTAATTGTGGTCGGCGAAGCCAGCACCTCGGCGCCCCAAGTCTGCATCATGGAGCGGCGGAACGGCTTCTGGTCGTAGCTGACCTTGACCATGTACACACGCACGTCCAGCCCAAACATCTCTCCCGCCAGCGCCATCGACGAGCCCCATTGACCAGCGCCGGTCTCGGTGGTGATGCGTTTGATGCCAGCCTGCTTGTTGTAATACGCCTGCGGAATGGCGGTATTCGGCTTGTGCGAACCGGCCGGAGAGACGCCTTCGTACTTGTAGTAAATCTTGGCCGGGGTGCCCAACGCCTGTTCCAGGCGCAACGCACGGCACAGCGGCACGGGCCGCCACAGGCGGTAGATGTCGCGCACTTCTTCAGGAATGGCGATCCAGCGTTCCGCCGACATTTCCTGTTCAAGCAGGCTGCCGGGGAAAATTTCCAGCATCTTCTCGGCGGATACCGGCTTGCCGTCCGGACCGAGCGGCGGCGCGGGCGGATTGGGCATGTCGGCGACGACGTTGTACCAGTGGGTCGGAATCTCGGATTCGGAGAGTTGGATGCGCAGGTCGATCATAAGGGTTTTCCCTTTGGCAAAAATAAGCGTTGGTTACGGAAGGTGCAAAACGTAAGAGTTTACCGCTAGACAGCTTGGCCGTCACGGCGCATGTTGCATGGGTAGTGAATTCAGTTTGAATTCTAGATTGTAACTGTCCTCTGGTACGGTGTGCGTGCCTATGCTAGGCTGCGGAATCAATTAAGCAAGCAAAAGACCTTAATCAGATAGCCTGTTCCATCGTTAAGCGAGTAACAGGGGAAGTTATTATCGATTGCGAGAAATGAAGTTAAGGGAGCATTGTTAGTTCATGCCTAAGAAACGTCAGACCAAGCTGGTTCCATTACTAACAAAAACCGCTGATACCGAAGTTGAGGCTTATGACTTTATTCGGCGGCAGTTGCGCGATCTCGGATGGAAGGTGAAAAATCCAAGCTTAAATACTGGCGGGCAGGTCTGGACACAAAACCAATGTCTTAGCCATCCAGAGATTAAGCAAGCGCTAGGAAAAAATCGGCCGGAGAATATTATACAGGTGGCTAACAATTACCTGTGGGTAATCGAGGCTAAGGCTGCTCGAAAAGCTTTAGCGCAAGCGCTTGATGAGGCACAAAACTTCTATTGTGAGAAGATCAACGCAATGCCAGGTAAGCTGCGCGCCGCAATCGCAACCGGCGTAGCAGGAACGGACGAACTGGGGTACCTAATTCGGACGATGATTCGTCTCGATGGAAAATGGCACGAAGTCACGATTAACGGACAAGTTGCCACGGGTCTTCTATCGCCCCAACAAGTGGGCTTCCTTTTGAAAGAGAACGTTGCGGACGTTCATGAGTATTCACCGCCGCAGCGCCTGTTTTTGAGCGCCGCAGAGCGGATCAACGAGATACTTCACATTGGTGGCATTAACAAGAATGATCGAGCCAAAACTATGGCAGCGCTTCTGCTATCAGTAATTGAGGAACCCCCAAGCTTGGACACAACTTTGTCCGTGCTTATCGACGATATTAATTCACGTAGCCGGGCAATCTTAAAACAACACGGCAAACCAGACTTCGCTCCATTTGTAAATATTCTTCCTCCGACAAATGCTACGAACCACGTCAAATTTAAGGCGGCTTTGGTTAAAACCATACAAGAACTGCAAAACCTTAACATCCGATCAGCGATGAATTCTAGTACGGACGTGCTTGGGCAGTTCTATGAAGTGTTCCTCAAGTATGGCAACGGTGCGAAGGAAATCGGTATTGTTTTAACGCCACGGCACATCACGCGATTTGCTGTTGAAGCGGTCGGCGTTTCTAGTGATGACATTGTACTAGACCCGGCCTGCGGTACAGGAGGTTTTCTCGTCGCGGCATTCGACCATGTTCGAAAGAACAGCACACAGCAGCAGCGCGATCGTTTTAAAAAGTACAATATCTTCGGCATTGAACAGGAATCGGCCGTTGCTGCACTTGCAATCGTAAACATGATCTTCCGAGGCGATGGAAAGAATAACATTACCGAAGGCAATTGCTTCAGCACTTTCTTGACGAAGAAGACGATCAATGGGAATGCAAGTGCGGTCTATATGCATGAATATGTGGGGCCAGGAAACGAGGCGGTAACGCGCGTATTGATGAATCCACCCTTTGCGCTTAAGGGAAGTACTGACAAAGAGTTTCGTTTCGTAACACAAGCTTTGTCGCAGATGGTGGATGGTAAGCTTCTTTTTGCGCTGGTTCCGCTAAATGTTTTGTTTGGCGCACGTGATGAGAAGATATGGCGACGGGATGAACTTTTGGCAAAACACACCCTACTTTCAGTTGTTAGTCTTCCTGATGAATTGTTCTATCCAGCTGCACAAAAGCAAGTTGCTGCGATCATTATTAAAAAGGGTATGGCACACCCCAGAGAGCAGGCAGTGTTCTGGGCAAGAATCTCCCACGATGGACACATAAAATCGAAGTCTAAACGCTTGCTCGCTTCTGAGTTTGATCCGCCACGGCAAGAACCAAACCAATTGCCTGAAGTTCTAGCTCCGCTACAAAGTTTTATCGCAAATCCAAATACTGCGAGCGCGAATAAACCCAAGCGTTACAAGACCGCACCGATTGATTTCTCTGATCCTCTGCTGGAGCTTATGCCAGAAGCGTATCTCGACACTGAGCAACTTTCCTCCAGCGAACTTGAACAGGCAATTGATGAAATGGCGCGACAAACAGCTGCATTCCTCGTACGTTTCGGGAGAGAAGCATCGGTTGCGGAGTTTGAAGAGTGAAACGTATTGATGATCTATTCAACATTCATCGAGCACGCTCAGACATCTTTAGTAGATATGAGCCAGGGAATGTGCCGTATGTCGGCAATGGATTGTCTGACAACGCCGTAGTAGGACTGGTTAAACCGCTAAAGACAGATAAGGTTTTCGACTTCGCTGGAGTGGTGGTGTCCGCGTTCTGTGAAGCTTCAGTCCAAGTACCGCCATTTGTGGCCTGTGGCCGTGCTGGCAATGGGCTTGTTGTGCTGGAACCGAAAGAGAGGATGACGGTTAGCCAACTTGCGTTTTTCGCGGCTTACATCAATCTCGCTGTGCGCTGGCGTTTCTCTTGGTACTGGCAAACCACATCTGACCGGCTGAAACGGTTGCTAATCCCCGATAGTGCTCCGCCAAATATTGTATTCGGGGTTGGTGATCTAATGCCGAAATTGAGTAAACCTCAGCCAAGCGATAACCAACCGGATTTCAGAGACGTTGCGTTGGGTTCGATATATGCTTTAGAAGCAGGCTACTATCACAGCGTTGGACATCTTCCGTCCGGAACTGTGCCGATAGTTTCATGTGGTGATCTCGACAATGGCGTATGTGGTTATTTCGACATTACGCAGCATGTTTACGATCACAAGATCACAATCGCGTTCAACGGAGCAACTTTATCAGCAAAATACCATCCGTATAGATTTGCTGCGAAAGACGACGTAGCGGTGTGCACACCGAAAAAACCCTTGCGCTTAACGACACAACTGTTCATTCAGGTCATGCTGGGACGTGAGCGCTGGCGATTTTCATACTACCGTAAATGCTACAAGGAAAAGCTTGAGCGCGTGACCGTTCAGCTACCGATGCTGATGGGTGAGATTGACGAAGAAGCCATTGAAAATGTGATGAAGTCCACACCTTATTGGGACTTTCTTAAAGAGCGGTTACATGCAAACCCAGGCTAATGTTGATGCTCTCTACAAGTATGGCTGCTAAGCGTACAAACCACCGCAAAGACTTCACGCAGACGACCTTTGGCGTTTTCCAGAAGGCTGTTGGCGAAGCTCTGCCAGAGCCTGAGATAATCAAAGACACCATCGAGTTTGGGCAGCTTGGCGGACTAAAAGGCGGGACTGCGCGTGCAAAAAACTGGCCGCCGAGCAGCGGTCAGAGATTGCGAAGAAAGCGGCGGCGAAACGGTGGGGCAAGGATTAACGATCTTTTTCTTCAAGGTCTAGGGAATAGTGTCATTATACCTAGTCGCAATCCTATTAAGCTTCGACATGAAGTCTGGCCAATCGTTTGGCATTTTCATCAAACCAGTGCAAGCCCAAGGTGTTTAAGTGACTCTTGCCGGCCGTATCCAGCGGTTAAGTGCTGGAATAGTTTTCCTTTCTTTTCGTCTTTGCGGGCCTCTTCTTTTAGTACTGTCAGTACTCCGGGCGCGAGACGGCGATAGACAATATCATTTGTCAGGTAACCAAAATAGCTGGGGCGATAATTGACCTTTTCTGGTGGAAATGGAAGGTCGCGCAAACGGAACATTTGCTCATAGTAATCCGTTGATGAGAGATGTGTCGACAAGCTACGTCGAGCGTCAGAATCTAACCATGCGGATGCGCATGCGGCGCTTCACCCGACTGACCAATATGTTCTGCAAGAAGCTGGAAAACCACATACATGCTATCAACCTCTGTTTCATGTTCTACAACTTCTATAGGATTCACAAGACGCTACGGGTTACGCCAGCAATGGAAGCCGGAATAACGAATCACGTTTGGGACCTGGAAGAAGTCATCACGATGGCCGATACAAATGTGTAACAGCGCATTGATCAAACTGAACCACTATCGTTGCATGTCGTCTGCGCCAATTCGCGCCAACCCCTCCAACACCAGGAATTCAACACGCCGTAGCGGGATGTTCAAGCAGGGCGCCAACACCTCGGCAGCGCCGCCGGATAAGAGGCAGACAGCATCGGGCTGGTCGCGCAGATGCGCGAACATGCGTTCGATGGCTCCCGCCGTGGCATGCAGGCTGCCGCTAACGATAGCGGCGACAGTATTGCGCGGCAGTTCGCTGAATTCGCCTTCAACAAGCGGCAACTGCGCAGTATTTCCGGCTAGCGAACTTCGCATCAGGTTCAGGCCAGGCAGAATTAGGCCACCCTGAAATACGCCGTCGGCGTCAAGCACGTCGACGGTAGTGGCAGTACCGGCATTCGCAACCAGGCCGGCGCCTTGATGCAGATGACGCGCCCCGACCAGCGCTGCCCAGCGATCGGCGCCCAACTGGCGCGGGTTGTCGTAGGCGTTTTTTACGCCGCACTGCTCCGCTTGCGCCTGCACCCAAGCAAGCGGCAACCCCAGTTCCTGAGAAATAGCCTGGATGGAGGCGGCGGCTTGGTTGCCCGCGACATTGCAGGCGACAGCCCGCGCAGCCTGCGGCAAGGTCACCAGGAGATTCGGCAAGCTGGCGATCTCGCTCAGCGGCAGTGCGCCGGTTTGCAGCCAACGGCAGGCATCCTGATCGTAAAGCCCCCATTTCAGGCGCGTGTTGCCACAATCGAGGCAGAGGAGGATAGGGATATTCATTTGACCGGATATTTCAGCTATGCGGCTAATTCTCGCATCAAACCAGCCGTAGCGAAACCTCGCCGCTGATGAAACGTTGCAGACCGCTGGGTGTTTCGAGCAGCAGCGCGCCATCGGCATCGACGCCACGGCAAATGCCTTCGACCGGAGCAGCATGGTCGGAGAGCAGGTGAATCGTCCGTCCCTCGAAGGCGTGGCGTGACTGCCAGGTTTCGCGCAGGGGGGTAAAGCCCGATGCGGCGAAAGTTTGCAGCGTTGCATGGAGGGAAATCAGCATTTTCGCCAGGAGGATGCTGCGCGAGGGCAGATTGGCGTCCAGCTCGTCCAGTGAAGCGGAAGTAACGCGCAATTCTTCAGGCATCTCTGGCGACAGGCGCAGATTGATGCCGATGCCTATGACAGCCGCTACCGTACCTGAGTCGTTTTTCCCCGAAGCCAGTTCGATCAGGATGCCGGCCAGCTTGCGCGGATGCCCCTGCTTCCCGACGATGAGGAGGTCATTCGGCCATTTCAGTCGTATCCCGGCCATGCCTAAATTTTCCAGCGCTTGCGCCAACGCCACGCCGACGGCAAGCGAAAGGCCCGTTACCGGTGTTGTCGCGGGAAAGCGCCAGAGCAGGGAAAAGGCAAGGCTGTCTCCGGGAGAGGCAAACCAGTTGCGGCCACGCCGCCCTCGTCCTGCCGTCTGGCACTCGGCGACAAGCACCTTGCCGGAAGGCGCGCCGATCTCGGCCAACGCCAGAAGTTGCGTATTGGTGGAATCGCATTCGGCCAGCACATCGACGTCGAAACGACAAGACAGGCAGTTCAATGCCTGAATGATAGCGTGGAGTTCGAGCGGGTCGCAGGCGCAGGCATCGCGCGGCATAAAGTTTTCCTGAGATACCTAAGGAAGGTCTGAACAAGTCCCCATGCCGTCATTCCCGCGAAAGCGGGAATGACTTGATCAGAGATTCCCTAATTGTTGGTGGCCTATTGTAGTGGTTCGCAGATTCTTTGTAAGGCGGAGCAGGTGGTGATTTTCGCTGAATGTAGGTGTAGTCTTGGACTCTATCCATCGTCTTGAAAATCACGATCATGCTTTGCCGACATGCAACCACCCTCCTGGCAATCTTCCTCGCAACGCAATGCGCGCTTGCGCAAAGCGAACGTAACCTAAGCATCTCCCCAGCTGAGTCCCACGAACAACGGTTTGCGCTGGTTGTCGGAATCAATGGCTACAAGGTGGCGCCCCTCAAAAACGCGGTCAATGACGGGCGCGCCATGCGGCAGGCGCTAGCTAGCGCGGGATTCGAGGTCACTGCGATGGAAGATGCTTCCTTGCCCGCATTGAAACAAGCTGTCAGGAATTTTTCGCAGAAATTGACCGGGGGCGGAGTTGGGTTGTTTTACTTTGCCGGGCAATGCGCTTCGATTGCAGGCAAACCCTATGTGATGCCCGTCGATGCGCTAAATTCGGGGAACATTTCCGCCACCAGCATTGCCTCTGGCTCGATCGAGCTTCAGCAAATACTGGGAGAAATGGGCGCTGCCAGGAACAAGATGAATTTTGTGATCCTTGATTGCTGTCTGCATGATCCATTCAATAGCGGCATCAATCCGATACTGCCGATGCTGCCGCCGGAAACCCATCTCGCTTTCGGAACAACGCCGGGAAATCTTGCCGCAGACGGCGCAGGGGAGCACGGCCTGTACACGGAGCATTTGCTGGCAGCGCTGGCGAAACCCGGACTTGGCGTCGAACAGCTATTCAAGCAAGTGCGCGTGGGGGTAAGCCGCGCAGCGAAACAGCAGGCGATCCAGCAGGTTCCGTGGGAAAGCTCCACACTCTCGCAGGAGTTCTATTTCAGACCGCCAGCTGAAGCCGGTTCTCAGGCGGCGCAAGCGCAGAATGCAAAGCCTGGGGAAATCGTCGATCCCGCCTTATCGTCGCTTCGCTACGGCAACTATCATGCGTTGGTGATTGGCATCGACAACTACCGCAACATTCCGAAATTGCAGACTGCCACGCACGACGCACGCGCGGTCGCAAAACTGCTGCAAAGCGCCTACGGATTCAGCGTCAAGCTGCTGATCGACGCGACACGGAGCCAGATATCCGATGCCTTCGATGAATTGCGGAAGAACCTGACCGAGCAGGACAATCTGCTCATCTATTACGCGGGACACGGATACCTTGATACCAGTTCCGACCGCGGTTATTGGCTGCCTGCCGATGCCGAGGGAAATCGACGCGGGAACTGGCTTTCGAATGCCGCTCTGACCGACACCGTGCGCGCCGTCCGCGCCAAGCATGTGCTCGTCGTCGCCGACAGTTGCTATGCGGGGACGATTACGCGCAGCGTCGAAACGTCGATGTCCGGGCTGGAAGACATTTCTCGGCTGGCGCGGAAAAAGGCGCGCATCGCCCTGATGTCGGGTGGACTGGAACCGGTCGAAGATGCGGGCGGCAGCGGACATTCCGTCTTTGCCAAGGCATTCCTGGAGACGCTGAATGTCAATCGGGGCATAACCGACATGAGCCAGGTCTTCTCGTCCATGCGGCGGCAGGTCATGCTGTCGGCGCAGCAGACGCCGCAATACGGCGACATCCGACAGACCGGCCACGACGGGGGCGATTTCATCTTCGTCCGGAAATCCCCATAGTCTTTCCCTGCGTGGGGTACCGCTCGGCAAGTCGTTTGCTTGGGGAAATCAGCCCTGATCTTCTTCGACCTTGGCGTCGTCCATGCCGAGCTCGTGGATTTTGCGGGTAATTGTATTGCGGCCGATGCCGAGCAATTGCGCCGCCTCGATGCGCCGCCCGCCGGTGGCTACCAGCGCGCGCCGGATCAGGGTACGCTCGAAATCGCGTATAAGCGGCTCAAAGACGTTCCCTGGTTGTCTGGCTATAAGCCGATCAACCTCCGCCCCAAGTGTCTCGTACCAGTTAGGCGTTTCCTCGCTGGGCGCCTGCTCACGCAAGTCGGCTGGCAGATCGGCGATTTCGACGGTCTGCCCTGGCGCCATCACTGTCAGCCAGTGGCAAAGATTCTCAAGCTGGCGCACGTTGCCCGGAAAATCCAATCCCGTCAGGAATCTCACTGTGGCCTCGGACAGGCGCTTGGCTTCGACGCCTATTTCCTGTGCGCTTTTTAGCATGAAATGCCGGGCCAGCTGCGGAATGTCCTCGCGCCGTTCGCGCAAGGGCGGCAGATTCAGGCGAATGACGTTAAGACGATGGAACAGGTCTTCGCGAAACAGTCCTTGCTTGACGCGCTCCTCAAGATTCTGGTGAGTAGCGGTGATCACACGCACATTGGCCTTGATCGGTTGGTGGCCGCCGACGCGGTAAAACTGGCTATCAGAGAGCACGCGCAACAGCCGTGTCTGCAACTCCGCCGGCATGTCACCGATCTCGTCGAGGAACAACGTGCCGCCTTCGGCCTGCTCAAAACGGCCGCGGCGCTGGGCTTGCGCGCCGGTAAAGGCGCCGCGTTCATGGCCGAATAGCTCCGATTCCAGCAAGTCGTGCGGTATGGCAGCCGTATTGATGGCGATGAACGGCTTGTCGGCGCGCGGGCTGTGGCGGTGCAGAGCCTGCGCCACGAGTTCCTTGCCGGTGCCCGATTCACCGTTGATGAGCACGGTAGCAAGGCTTTGCGATAGCCGTCCGATGGCTCTGAACACCTCCTGCATTGAAGCGGCCTTGCCGAGAATTTCCGGCGTCATGCCGGGAGCCTCTGTTGCCCCATTTTGGTGCGCGCTTTCGTTGATGGCGCGTCGCACCAGGGCAACAGCGTGGTCGATATCGAATGGTTTTGGCAAGTATTCAAAGGCGCCGCCCTGAAAAGCCGACACGGCCGAATCGAGATCGGAATAGGCAGTCATGATGATGACCGGCAGTTCTGGATTTCGCATCTTGATCTCGCGCAGCAGATCGAGTCCCGATTGTCCTGGCATGCGGATGTCGGATACCAGCACCTGCGGCTTGTCCCCGCCATCGAGGGCAGCGATGGCTTCACCCGCCGAGGCAAAACTGCGGCAGGCAATATTCTCGCGCACCAGCGCTTTCTCGAATACCCAGCGGATTGAGCGGTCGTCATCGATTATCCATACCGGGTTCATTGGATTGCCCCCTCATGTTTCATGTTGTCCTGCAATGGCAACAAAATGGTAAAGCATGTATATCCCGGCCTGCTACTCACCTCAATGCTCCCATGATGTTGTTGAATAAAGCTCTGCGCCAGCGTGAGGCCCAAGCCGCTACCGCCGTCGCGCCCCGAAACCAGCGGATAAAAGATCTTGTCGCGGATAGACTCCGGAATGCCGGGCCCGTTGTCTATCACTTGCAATTCCAGTGCCAACCGATAGCGGCGCTTGGCCAAAGTGACTTGTCGCAAGGCACGAGTACGCAATACGATCTCGCCATTTCCTTCCATGGCTTGAGCAGCATTACGCACGATATTGAGGATAGCCTGGATCAGTTGTTCGCGGTCGCCGGTCAAATCGGGCAAAGAAGTATCGTAATCGCGCTTTATGCTGATGCTTGGAAATTCTGCCAGGATTAGGCGGCGCACACGCTCGAGGATTTCGTGCATGTTGAGCTGCGCCGGCTGCATCATGCGATGCGATGAGAGCAGGCGCTGCATCAGCGCCTGCAGGCGATCCGCTTCCTGGATGATGACCTGGGTGTATTCCTTGAGCTGAGGCGCATTTTCCAGCGCTCTTAGTTCGTGCTCAAGCAATTGCGCCGAGCCGCGAATGCCGCCAAGCGGATTTTTTATCTCGTGGGCAAGATTGCGAATCAATTCGCGGTTGGCTTGCTGCTGTTCCAGCAAGCGTTCCTCTCGCGCCACCTTCAATTGCTGGTCGATTGGATGGAATTCCAGCAGCAACCGGGCGGGCCCGGCCTCGGTCGGCGTCACGGTGCAATCGAGATGCAGCCTTTCGTCAGGCGGCTTCACAATGGCAATGTTATGGCCGGTATAGCCCCAATTATTGACAAGGGCGCTCTCAAGCGCTTCCAGCAATTCGGTCGGCTCGCCCAGCAGATGCGCCAAGGGCTTTCCGTACCACTGGCGCTGGCTGGCGCCAAACAAGTTCTCCGCCGCCGGATTGATATGCTGAATCAACAAGCGGGAATCGACAAGGATAACCGCCGATGAAAGCAGGTCCAGCCCGGCGAGAGGTGAAATTTGCTGTAACTGCTGAGGAAAAGGTGGGACGATTGCCATCATGCCGAACCCGTCAGCAAGATGCGGGCCACCCCGAACAACGCAGACAAGCTATTTAAGATTGGCAAGCTCGCGTTTTAGCGCTTCGATATTGCGTTCATGCAGCGTGACGTTATCCTTCAGCCGCTGCACGCGATCAAGGTATTTCTGGTAATTTTTCTCATCGCCCAGCCGCGTGGCCTCGCCCTCGGCCAGATCCTTCTTGGCCTTTTCCAGGTTTTGTTGCTCAGTAGCAAGCTCCTGATCGAGTATCTTGCGGCGGTCGCCATCGCGGCTCTTTTGCGTATCGCCATTAACTTTCGGAAAATTGTCTGGCGTGGCGGTACGCGGCGCTGGCTGGCGCGGGGGCGCAGAATAGGTTGAAACAGGCAGATCCCGCGAAAGCACGGTGCAATTCTTGGCGCTGCCTTTCTGGTTGGTGTAGAGCACCATCCCCGACTCATCGACGCACTTGTATAGGGTGCTGGCATGAACCGTACCGTAACTAAGGGCAGAAGCAAGCGCCAACAGGGAAATTGGCAAGAGTTGGAAAGAATATCGGGTAGTCATAAGTTTTGCCTGTCTATTGCAAATGCTATCTGTCCGAAGTGTATGCCAAAGCACCACGAAAAAAAAGGACGGGGAACCCCGTCCTTTCTTAACGCATAAACCGGATGTTAAGTTACAGGCTGTAATACATTTCGTACTCGACTGGATGGGTGGTCATACGGAAGCGAGTCACTTCCTCCATCTTGAGTTCGATGTAGGCGTCGATCATGTCGTTGCTGAAAACACCGCCACGAGTCAGGAACTCGCGATCCTTGTCGAGATAGTCAAGCGCCTGATCGAGGCTGGAACAGACGGTCGGAATCTTTGCATCCTCTTCCGGCGGCAGATCGTACAGGTTCTTGTCGGCGGGATCGCCCGGATGGATCTTGTTCTGTACGCCGTCGAGACCGGCCATCATCATGGCGGTAAAGGCCAGGTATGGGTTGGCGGTCGGATCGGGAAAGCGCACTTCGATGCGGCGAGCCTTGTCGCTGTTGACGTAGGGCACGCGAATCGACGCGGAACGGTTGCGCGCCGAGTAGGCGAGTTTGACCGGCGCCTCAAAGCCCGGCACCAGTCGCTTGTAGGAGTTGGTGCCGGGATTGGTGATGGCATTCAGGGAGCGGGCGTGCTTGATGATGCCGCCGATGTAGTACAGGGCGAACTCGGACAGGCCGGCATAGCCGTTGCCGGCGAATAGGTTCTTGCCATCCTTCCAGATCGACTGGTGCACGTGCATGCCGGAGCCGTTGTCGCCGACGATCGGCTTGGGCATGAAAGTGGCGGTCTTGCCGTAGTTGTGAGCGACGTTGTGAATCACGTATTTCATGATCTGCACCCAGTCGGCGCGCTTCACCAGGGTCGAGAACTTGGTGCCGATCTCGCACTGGCCGGCGGTGGCAACTTCGTGGTGATGCACTTCGACTTCGACGCCGCAGGCATCCAGCGCCAGGCACATTGCGGCGCGGATGTCGTTCAGGCTATCGACCGGCGGGACCGGAAAGTAGCCGCCTTTGACGGTGGGGCGGTGACCGATATTGCCCCCTTCGAATTTCTCTCCCGAAGACCAAGCCGCTTCTTCCGAGAATACCTTGCAGGTAGCCCCGGACATATCAATTTTCCATTCTACCGAGTCAAAAATGAAGAATTCAGGTTCGGGACCAAAGTAGGAAGCATCCCCCAGACCGGTAGATTTCAGATAAGCCTCGCCGCGCTTTGCCAAAGAGCGCGGATCGCGGTCATAGCCCTTGCCATCGGATGGTTCAACTACGTCGCAGGTGAGGATCAGCGTAGTTTCATCCATGAACGGATCAATATAGGCTGAAGCCGCATCCGGCATCAGCAGCATGTCCGACGCCTGGATGCCTTTCCAGCCGGCGATCGAGGAGCCGTCAAAAGCATGGCCGTCTTCGAACTTGTCCATGCCGAAAGCCTTGACCGGCACGCCGACATGTTGCTCTTTGCCGCGCGTGTCGGTAAAACGGAAGTCGACGAATTTGACTTCCTTATCCTTGATTATTTTCAAAACGTCTTGAGGCGACATGGATGATTCTCCTGGCAAGTAAATACAAAAAATTTATAAATTTGTTAATAAAAACGCTGCGGGGAAAGATTTTTTACACGGGAACCGTACAGCAGATTCTGTGCCAGGGCGTGGCAACGGTAATGCGCTATTGTGCCACAGGAAATCATGGCTGCCGAGCAGGCAAAGACACCAAAACAGTGCATTACGGTCTCATCGCGCACCACGTTGGTGCAGCTATGATTCAACCCGGCAATTCAGGCTTACCGCCGAAAAGTAAGGATCGTTCACTAAGCGCGCGGCAAGAGCATGCTGCAGGCGAAGCGCTTTAGCGGTATCAAGGCAAATGTCGCGCGTCAGGAATATTTCGGCCTCGACGCGATTGCCAAGGTAGTGCAGGGTAGTTTTTTCGAACAGTGGCAACGCCACATCCAGTTCGCTGCCCAACAGTTTGCGCAGATGGTTCAATAGAGTCTCCCGATCGGGCAGATCAACCATGCTTGCGTCGGGGCCAAAATCATCCTCGACATCCACATGCGCCAGCACATCCATCACCTCCGGATGTGCCGCCAATAGCTGTTTTCGGGCGGTTTCAGCGATATGATGCCCTTCGGAAACGCTTATCCTTGGGTCGACCTTGATATGGGCATCCACCAGCACTTGATGCGCCATGCGGCGAGTGCGCAGTTCGTGCAAATCGACCACACCGGCAGTCGCCATCAACGTCGCGCGAATGCGCGTCACCTCTTCCTTCGAAAGCCCGGTATCGACCAACTCGCGCATTGCATCGTGGGTAAACATCACTCCCATGCGCAGGATCAAGTAGCCGATGACAATAGCCGCCACCGGATCGAGAAAGCGGTAGCCGAGCAGGCTGCCGCCGATACCGACCGCTACCACCAGCGAGGAGGCCGCATCAGAACGCGCATGCCAGGCATTGGCTATAAGCATCGGCGAGCGCAGTTTCTCGCCGACATGCAGCATATAGCGGAACAACCCCTCTTTCGCCAGCAATGTAATCAGGGTCGCCCACATGGCAATGGGATGGATCGGCGGCAGGTCGTCCAAGTGCTGCAAGCGCTCGACACCTGCCCACAGGATCGCTATGCCGGTGATAGCGAGCAGCAATCCCAGCGTCAGCGAAGCGGCAGTCTCGATACGATAATGGCCATAGGGATGTTCTCCATCGGCGGGGTGGCGGCTTTGCGCATTGGCGAGCAATACCACAAAATCGCACACCATGTCGGAGAACGAGTGCAAGCCATCTGCCACCAGGCTCTGGGCATTGGCGATAATGCCGACCCATACCTGCGCTATCACCAGACCGATATTGACGAAAACGCTAACCCAGGTCACTTTCTGGGATTCTTGGTAGCGCGTCGGCGTCATCGGTTGTTCTTTGAGCAGTTCCCGGTTCATTGTCTTGTCCCTAGGCAGGAAGATAGGGGTAAAAGCGCGCCGCTTGGCTTATACTAATTACAGGTTGATTTTACGTTACTCAGGATGCTATGGGACGACTCACCGAATTGCTGCAACTTGCACAAAAGCGCGCAAGCAGCCTCAAGCTCCCCTATGAGGGAGCACTAACACCCAGGGAAGCATGGGAAGTATGGCAATTGGCCCCTGGCTCCAGACTGGTCGATGTGCGCGCGCGCGCCGAACTCGACTGGGTTGGCAGGATTCCGGGTACGGTCGAGATCGAATGGCAGACGTATCCAGATAACCAGCCCAATCCGCATTTTTTGACCCACCTCAAGCATGAAATCGATCATGAGTCGCTAACCATGTTCATCTGCCGCAATGGTGTCCGTTCCAGCGCAGCCGCCAAAGCCGCCAACGAAGCCGGTATCATCGATTGCTACAATGTGCTGGAAGGCTTCGAGGGCGACAAGGACGCCAATGGCCAGCGCAACAACATCGGCGGCTGGCGGCATGCGGGACTGCCCTGGACACAAAGCTAGACTGAACTGCCAACCCCGTTAATGCAGGAACACCGAAGGGGTTCCCCTTCGACATTATTGAACCGTTTAAAAATTCTCGAATGCATACCGCGCCCATCAGTTTCGACCATTTCAATAAGCTTCCCGACCAGACCGCAGACGAGCGCATACGCGCCGCGCGAGTCCGTCTCGGCAAGAAAGTCGTGCTGCTCTGCCATCATTACCAACGCGCCGACATTTATCGCCATGCTGACATCACTGGCGATTCACTCAAGCTCTCAAGGTTGGCGAGCCAGAGCGACGCCGAAACCATCATATTCTGCGGCGTGCATTTCATGGCCGAGGTGGCCGATATCCTCTCGCGGCCGGAGCAAATAGCCATCCTGCCCGACCTCGCCGCCGGCTGTTCGATGGCCGATATGGCCAACCTGGCCAAGGTCGAACGCGCCTGGCGCGAACTAGGCAGTATCCTGAACCCGGACGAGCAGATAACGCCGGTGACCTACATCAACTCCGCCGCCGATCTGAAAGCCTTCTGCGGCGAACATGGCGGCATTGTGTGCACCTCCAGCAATGCGCCGAAAATTCTCGAATGGTCGTTTGCCCAGCGCGAAAAGATACTGTTCTTTCCCGACCAACACCTGGGTCGCTGGAGCGGCTACCAGATGGGCATCCCGCTCGACGAAATGCTCGTCTGGGACCCCGATCAGGAGATGGGCGGCCTCACGCCGGAGCAGATTCGCAAAGCGCGCATGCTACTCTGGAAAGGCCATTGCGCCGTGCATCAGATGTTCCAGCCGGAGCATATCCAGCGTTTCCGCAGCCAGTACCCGGACGGCTTGGTTGTCTCCCACCCCGAATGCGCGTTCGAGGTATGCCGGCAGTCAGATTACGTCGGCTCGACCGAGAGCATCATCAAGATTATCAAGGAAGGCCCGCCAAATACCCGCTGGCTGGTCGGCACCGAACTCAACCTGGTCGAGCGTCTTGCTCAGGAAGTGAAGGCCGAAGGCAAGATCGTTCAGTTCATGTCCAACATCGTCTGCATGTGCTCGACCATGCAACGCATCGACCCGCAGCATCTGGCCTGGACGCTGGAGAACCTGGCCGAAGGCAATGTGGTGAATCGCGTCAGCGTGCCTGAACACGAGGCAGCACTGGCGAAGATCGCGCTGGAGCGCATGCTCTCGATATCCTGACGCGAGCGGCTGCTCAAAATGAGCAGCCCTCTTCATTCTTGCGGCAATAGCAGAATCCGATTCAGAGCGTGCGTGGAATCTGCGACGAGTGGTGATGGGTAATCGGCTTTTCTAGCGAAAGATTGAGGCTGTAACTAAACCTTGCCTCGAAGCTCAAGAGTTCGTCGTCAATTGCGAAGCGCCAGCAATATATGCCGCACACCAAATACATGTCTTGCCCAAATTTTTGAGTAAGCAGCGTTTTTTCGTGCAAGGCGATGCTGAGTTCATCGCGGGCGGTCAGCCTTTCAAAGTACTCCCTGATCCTTTCCGGTGTACACAGCAATCTGTTTGAAAACGTGGGAATTAAAACGGCGTCCTCGTGATAGAGCGAAAGCAAACCTTCGATATCAGCGTTATTGACGCAGGAAAGCCACTTCCCGAGAATGTCTTCTGGTTTTTTCATGATAAGTCGATATCGTGTTTCTTGTTGGCGGAAAGCTAGACGTTGAAGCGAAAATGCATCACGTCGCCATCCCTGACCACGTATTCCTTCCCCTCCAGCCGCATCTTGCCGGCTTCCTTGGCGCCCTGCTCGCCTTTGCAAGCGATGAACTCTGCGTAAGCAATTACCTCGGCGCGGATGAAACCATGCTCGAAATCGGTATGAATCACGCCGGCGGCCTGAGGAGCGGTGTCACCCTTATGTATGGTCCAGGCGCGGACTTCCTTGACACCGGCGGTGAAGTAAGTTTGCAGACCCAGCAGATCGTAACCGGCATGGATCAGGCGATTCAAACCGGGCTCGGTCAACTCCATGTCTTCCAAAAACACTTGCTTCTCTTCGTCGGACAGGTCGGCAATCTCGGCTTCCAGCGCGGCGCAGAATGCCACCACCGGCGCCTTTTCGCGTGCCGCATGTGTTTCCACCGCAGCCAGCAGGGGGTTGTCGTGGAAGCCGCCCTCGGCCACATTCGCGGCATACAGCACCGGTTTGGCGGTAATCAGGCAGAACGGCTTGAGCGCCGCCCATTCTTCCTTGGACAGATCGAGCGTGCGCACTGCCTTGACCTTGTCCAGTTGCGCCCGGCATTTTTCGAGCACGACGACGATACGTTGCGCTTCCTTGTCGCCACCTGCGCGCGCCTGCTTGGTGTAACGGAACAGCGCCTTTTCCACCGTGCCGAGGTCGGCCAACGCCAATTCGGTTTCGATGGTTTCGATGTCCGACAACGGATTGACGCCGCCGGTAACATGCACGATGTTGTCGTCCTCGAAGCAGCGCACGACATGCACGATGGCGTCGGTCTCGCGGATATTGGCGAGGAACTTGTTGCCCAAGCCTTCACCCTTGCTCGCGCCGGCCACCAGGCCGGCAATATCGACGAACTCGACGATGGCGTGCTGCACGCGCTGCGGCTTGACGACGGCAGACAGTTCTTCAACACGCGGGTCGGGCACCTCAACGATGCCGATATTCGGGTCGATGGTGCAAAAAGGGTAATTCGAGGCTTCGATACCCGCTTTGGTGAGGGCGTTGAAGAGGGTGGACTTGCCAACATTGGGCAAGCCGACGATGCCGCATTTGAGACTCATTGAGTTCGATCCTATAAAAGCCGCTTTAGCGGCTCATGAAGCTCCCCTCGCCCCTTCGGGGAGAGGGGGTGGGGGTGAGGGGGAAGAAGATGCCGCTTTAGCGTTGAGCTTCTGCATCGCCACATTCCAATCGCCGCGCGCCAGCAACGGCCAGGACATCAAGGCGCGGTCGATGGCTGCGTCGATCTGCCCATATTCTTCCTTGCGTGGCGGCTTCAATACGTAATTCACCACCTCGTCGCGGTCGCCGGGGTGGCCGATGCCGATGCGCAAGCGCCAGTAATCTTGGGTGCCAAGGTGCGCGGTGATGTCCTTCAGTCCGTTGTGTCCACCCAGCCCGCCGCCGAACTTGAGTCGCAAGCTACCCGGTTGAAGATCGAGATCGTCATGCACAACCAGCATTTCGTCCGGTTCAATCCGGTAGAAGCGCATCAGCGCGCCCACCGACTGGCCGGAACGGTTCATATAAGTCATCGGCAGTAACAGCCAGACACCGCCTTCCGCGCCGCCCTGACCGCTAGGGCGAACATTGGCGGCAAAACCATGGAAGCGCGCCTCGCGCGCTAGCTTGACGCCCAACTCACGCGCCTGCCTGTCACAAAACCAAAACCCGGCATTGTGCCGGGTTTCAGCGTATTCGGCGCCGGGGTTGCCGAGACCGACGATAAGGCGTGGGGGACGAAACGTCGTTGCGTCCCTTGCTTGCGCCAAATTACTTCTTCTCTTTCTCTGCGGCTGGTGCAGCTGCGGTCGTCGCTTCTGGAGCAACTTGCGCATCGGTCTCCAGCTCTTCCACTACTGCGGCACGTGGAATAAGAATTGACGCCACCACTGGGTCTTCACCCCTATGTATCACCGCCTCGACACCCTTCGGCAGAGTCAGGGCAGATACACGCACCGACTGGCCAGCAGAGAGGTCTTTGAGGTCAACCTTAACGAACTCCGGCAAATCGGCAGGCAAGCACTGGATTTCCAGCTCGGTCATGACAGTAGAGACAATACCGTCCTGCTCCTTAACACCCTTGGAAATATCACCATTGATGAAATGTAGCGGAACCTTGATATGTATCTTGCGGGTCGCGTCAACACGCTGAAAATCGACGTGAAGCACTTGCAGTTTGAATGGATGGCGCTGCACGTCGCGCAGCAGCACTTGCTGCTTGACGCCATTCAGGTTCATGTTCAGCACGGAGGCATGAAATACCTCTTGCTTGAGCTTATGGAAAATTTCGTTATGATCGACTTCGATTGGCTGCGCCTCTTGCTGGCCGCCATAGACGATGCCTGGCACACGATTGGCCTTGCGCAGGCGGCGGCTCGCTCCGGTGCCCTGCAGGGTGCGCGGTTGCGCGTTGAACTCGTTAAGCATGATGACTCACTCCATTAATGACCTGCCCGCGACCAGGCAGGGGTTGAAAAAGTCCAGCATTTTACTCCATGAACAGCGATGAGACCGATTCTTCGTTGCTGATGCGCAACAGGGTCTCGGCCAGGAGCCCGGAAATGGAAACCTGGCGAATGCGAGGACAGGCCTTTGCATCGTCCCGCAGAGGGATAGTGTCTGTTACCACCAGTTCATCGATTTCCGATGCGGCAATGCGCGACACCGCCGGACCGGATAGCACCGCATGGGTACAGTAGGCCAGCACACGCCTGGCGCCATGATTCTTGAGCGCCTGCGCCGCCTTGCACAGAGTTCCGGCGGTATCCACCATGTCGTCCATGATGATGCAGTTGCGATCCTTGACCTCGCCGATGATGTTCATCACTTCCGACACATTTGCCTTGGGACGGCGCTTGTCGATGATGGCAAGGTCGGTTTCGAGCTGTTTGGCGATGGCGCGCGCGCGCACCACACCGCCGATATCCGGGGAGACCACAAGCAAATCCTCGTGACGCTGCACCCATATATCGCCGAGTAGTGTCGGCGCGGCGTAAATGTTGTCGACGGGAATATCGAAAAATCCCTGAATCTGGTCAGCATGAAGGTCGACTGTCAACACGCGGTCGACGCCGACCGATTGCAGCATGTTGGCTACCACTTTGGCCGTAATCGCAACACGCGCCGAGCGCGGGCGGCGATCCTGGCGGGCATAGCCGAAGTAAGGAATAGCGGCTGTGATGCGTCTGGCTGAAGCGCGCTTGAGCGCATCGACCATGATCATCAATTCCATCAAATTATCGTTGGTTGGCTCGCAAGTCGATTGCAGAACAAAGCAATCATTGCCACGAACGTTTTCGAGAATCTCGACATTGACTTCGCCGTCTGAAAATCGCCCGACCGTGGCCCTGCCAAGAGATATGCTCAGGCGTTTAACCACATCGGCCGCCAGTTTTGGATTGGCGTTTCCGGTAAACACCATCAGGCTATCGTAGGCCATGTGTGTCTCGCTTTTGCATTATTGAACAGGGCATTAAACTCGCAATTGACTGATTTGCCTCGCGTTGCCCATCTGAATTTATGGCTGGGGAGGAAGGATTCGAACCTTCGCATGCCGGAATCAAAATCCGGTGCCTTAACCAGCTTGGCGACTCCCCAATTCAACCAACACCACCTAGAATGTAAACTCTATGCGATTGCAGGAAGGGCGCAATTGTCCGTATTTTGGGCGCTTGTGTCAATCGGCGTGAGCTTGCCCTTGATTGAATAGTCCCATAGAATCCATCTGTTATCAGGCGGTCCTGCTAGTCACGGCAAACAGGGCAAAATGTACTGAAGGGAACCCTTTGATGCGCAATATCGTGGCTCGTCTTAAACGCTTCTGGTCTGAAATAAGCACTGGTGGCGCGCTTGCCATACGTCTGGTAATGGCGATCATCGTTTTCTCGGCAGTGAGCACCGTAATCATCACTGCGATCCAGTCATACATCCAGTACACCCAGGAAGCTCACAACATCAAAACCCGCTTTGCAGAGTTGCAACAGTTGCAAGTACCGGTGCTGACCGAAAGCGTCTGGGTTTATGAAGAGGGGCAAATAGCCTCTCAACTGGATGGCATAACACGTCTGCCAAACATAGAGACTGCCAGGATACTGATGGCTGACGAAGCAAAATGGTCGTCTGGCACTGCCTCGTCGAAACGCACGTTGATTGAAAAATTCCCCCTGATCAAAGACAAAGAGGAAATCGGGAAACTTGAAGTTGTCGTCAGCATGGACAGCGTATACCAGCGGCTGACCAATAACGCCCTGGCGATACTGCTGCAAAATGCCTTGCTGACGCTGGTGATCTCGGGTTTCGCTCTGGTGCTGTTCCAGAAATCGGTAACGCTGCACCTGTTCCGCATGGCCGACTATACCCAGCATCTCGACATCGGGAAATCCGACACGCCCGACTTCCAGTTGGAACGCAAGCGCATGGGGCAACCCGACGTGCTCGACCAATTGGTGCTCTCGCTCAATACCATGCGGCACAACCTGTCGACGGCCTATCATGAATTGGCCACATACACAGCCGAGCTGGCCGAGAGCAAGAAAAAATTCACCGCCATATTCCATTCCTCGCCTATCGCGCTGTCCGTGTCGCGGTTCGACGGAAACTATACGATCATAGATGTCAACGAGGCATGGGTACGCCAGTTCGGCATGGAATGCGAAGCGGTCATCGGTCGTGACAACCGCGAACCCGCATTCTGGAGCGAGAGTGAGGATTGCGAAGCGGTGCTTACTACCGTCGAACAGAGCGGCGTAATCCGGCGCTACGAAGCATGGCGCAAGCGCGGTGACAGCGAGTTCCTGTTGTGCGAAATTTCTGCGCGGCTATTCGATGTCGGTAGCGAGCGATTGCTTTTGCTAGCGGAAGAGGATATTACCGAGAAGCGCAAAATCGAGCTTGAGATCCGCGATCTGAATTCGACCTTGGAAGAGCGCGTGCAGATGCGTACCGCCGAATTGCAGGCAGCCATGGAAAATTTGAAGAAGACGCAGAACGAGCTGCTGCGCTCCGAAAAATTGGCCGCGCTGGGTTCGCTCGTGGCCGGCGTGGCACATGAACTGAACACACCTATCGGCAACAGCGTGATGGTTGCCAGTACCTTGAGCCAACAAACCGCCGGCCTTAACCAGGCAATCAACGCCGGGCTCAAGCGCTCGATGCTGGAAACCTACCTGAACGACGCGAGCAACGCCACCGACATCATCTTGCGCAACCTGAATCGTGCTGCGGAACTCATCACCAGCTTCAAGCAGGTGGCGGTAGACCAGACCAGTTCCCAGCGCCGCCTGTTTTCGCTCAGGGAAGTCGTCTCCGAAATTGTTGTCACGCTACGCCCGACAATCAAGAAGACGCCCTACAAGATCGAATTCGAAATTTCCGAAAACATCCAGATGGATAGCTTCCCCGGTCCGCTCGGCCAGGTCATTACCAACCTCATCAACAACGCCATCATTCATGGCTTCGACGGCGGGCCGAAAGGCACGATACTCATAACGGCGCGCAAGCTCGATGAAGAAAAGGTCGAGTTGAAGCTCGGGGACGATGGCAAAGGTATTGATGCGGCCAATCTCGGCCGTATATTCGACCCGTTCTTCACCACCAAGCTAGGCAAGGGTGGCAGCGGACTAGGGTTGAACATCGTATATACCATCGTGACGGGAGTGCTGGGCGGCAATATCGCGGTAAATAGCGAAATCGGCAAAGGCACTGCATTCACGCTGGCCCTGCCGATTATCGGGCCTCAATTAGCGGCGGCAAGCGAGGCCTAACCTGCCGTAGCCGCGGATACTTTAATTGGCGCGCCCGGATTTTTCGTTCGCAACACTCTAGAAAGGTATGGTATGAAAATCAAAACAAAACTAGTCCTGCTGGCCTTATGTTTGCAGTTGGGTCTCTTTCTTACGGGTGTTTGCGCGGCAGCCCCGAAGGCAGTCTATAACCTTCTGATCGTCGATTCCCAGAAAGGCGAACCCTACCATTCAGTGCGGGAGGAAATGCTCAAGGAACTGGAGAAAGCAGGATACCTAGTCGGCAAGAACCTCAAGATACAGCACTACTCAATCGGCAATCAAGAAGGCGCAACCCGCAGCATCTGGGACAAGGAAAGCAAGAACAGCTACGACGCCATTTTTGTTAATGGCACGGTCGCCACGGTTGGGTTCAAGAAATTGGCGCTAGGGGACAAGAAGAACAGTTTCGTTTTTGGCGCGATAACGGATCCGATCGGCGAAGGCGTGATCGATGCCTTCGATGCCCCGCCCAAGGCTAACTTCACCGGAGTCTGCTACCCGGTAAAAGTGGTGGACCGCTTGCGCTTCATAAAACAGGTGATGCCTAGCGCGAGGAAAATCGGCCTGATCTATGCCGACATGCCGCAGTCGCACAGCTACCGCAAATGGGTCGAGGATGCGCTGAAATTGCCGGAGTTCAAGGACTTGCAGGTTGTCTTCCGCACCGTGCCTTTCGTCAAGAGCGAAGAAGGGCACCGGCGCATGGCGGAACTGGCGAAGAAGGATGTGCTTGATCTCAATGCGCAAGTGGATGCATTCATGAGTCCGAACGACCAGATGGGGGTACAGCAGCCGTTCCCAGAGATGGTGTTCAAGAACGCCACCAAGCCACTAATAGCCCTTGGCAAGAAAGAGGTTACGGACGACTGGGGCGCAACCATGTCCATCTACCCGGATCAGGAAGGTGCCGGGCGGATGATCGCGGGAATGATCAAGCAGTTGTTTGAGGGCAAGCCAACACACGCGATTCCTCCGCGCTGGCCACCGGTCGGCTATGCCTTCGATATGAACAAGGTAAAGAAATTCAACCTGGTCATCCCCCCCTCACTGATCGAAGCGGCTGGCAGGAACGGGGTCAAGGTTATTTACGTGTCGCCTAACAAAAAAATATCTGAATAGAAGATCAGTCGCGCAGCGGGTGCCGTTCCAGGCCGCGCGCGACGAAGCCCTGCATGCCTGGAGGAAGGCGATCATAGGCGGCCAAGGCGCCCGCCTTGCCGGAAAACTCGGCAAACACGCATGCGCCCGACCCGCTCATGCGCGCCTCGCCGGACACGCCCCTCAACCAGTCGAGATGGCGCGCCACTTCGGGAAAGAGATCAACGACGACCGGCTCGAGATCGTTATGTCCCATGCCCGGCCTCCAGTCCCCAGAGGAGATGACGGGCGTATCGCGGCGCAGAGCGGTTGACCTAAAAATGTCGGCGGTAGCAACCGCCACTGGCGGCACCAGCACAAGGTACCAAGCTGGCGGCAGTAACGCGCCAATATCGCTGAAGCGCTCGCCGATGCCTTCGGCGAAGGCATTGCGTCCATGGATAAAAATCGGCACGTCGGCGCCAAGTTCAAGGCCGATTTTTTGCAATTCCTGCGATGGCAGGTTGATGTCCCAGAGACGATTCAATGCCAGCAACACCGTGGCGGCATCGGAACTGCCGCCGCCAAGACCACCGCCCATGGGTAAACGCTTGTCGAGCATGATCGTGACGCCCTGGCGCACGCCTGCCGCCTGCTGCAAACAGCGGGCGGCGCGCGCAGTGAGATCGCTATCTGGCGGCACACCGGGCAGCGGCGTGGCCAGGACAATGGCTGCATCGCCTTCGGCGCGTGGCGTAAAGCGTAGCGTGTCGCCATGATCGAGGAAACGGAAAACGGTCTGCAACAGATGGTAGCCGTCGGCGCGGCGACCGACCACATGCAGAAACAAATTGATTTTGGCGGGCGCCGGCCAGCCGCGCTGCCAGTCTCCTTGAGGGGCAATCATCTTGAATCAACTCTTTCCCAATCGACGATCTTGAGGCGCGCCTCGATATCGTCGCGTTTCAGTTCGATCAATGCCGGCAGTGCATTAGCCTCATCGTTTTCATAGTCTAGGTAGTCGACCCGCCAGCCGTCCGAGGTGAAATGGCTCACCCTGCCGGTATTATCGAATTCTATTTCTGTCGCACCGCCAGGCACATCGGCAATAAGCCAACGCGGCAAGGCCGAAAGCGGCAGATGAATACCGAACACTTGACCGGAAAGTCCTTCCCAATCGTCGGCACGGTATTCGCGCCGCTCGGAAGTGGTCAAACGCGCCCCATCGACATCACGCGCCAGTTCGGCAATGCCTTGCCCGAGAGGGGAAGTAAGCAGGATTTCATCGCGCCAGGGCGCATGCCTGCCTCCTTGGTGCTGCCAGGCAAGATTGACGGCAAAGCTGTTCTCGCCATGGCGCAACGCGATGCGGCCGGAAAAGGAAAATGAATCGATGCTTGCATGCGCCGGGCGCGCAGTGGGGGTCGGCGCAGAAATCGTAATTGGGGAATCTTCCAGTTCCGCCAGCAGGGAACATCCACCCACCACGGCAACCAGCGCCAGCAGAAAAAACAGGCGCGCCATAGGAATTACGGTTTGAATTTCTTGATGGTATCCGACAGGACTTCGTTGCCTGGATTGGCCTTGAGCGCCTCGCTCCAGGTTTTCAGCGCCTCATTGCGCTGTCCGCTGATCCATTGCACTTCGCCAAGATGCGCGGCGATTTCAGGATCCTGGCGCAGACCCAAGGCTTTTTTCAGAACATCGGATGCGCCGGCTTTGTCCCCGCGACGATACAACAACCAGCCCTTGCTATCGATAATGAAAGGATCATCGGGCGCCAGTTGGAGCGCCTTGTCGATCAATTGCTGCGCTTCGTCGAGCCGCTCGTTACGATCGGCAAACGAGTAGCCAAGGGCATTGTAAGCGTGGGCATGATCGGGTTTGAGCAGAATCAGCTTGCGCAGATTGCGTTCCATCACCTCGAACTTACGGACTTTTTCCGCCAGTAGCGCCGCCTCATAGAGCAGCTCTAGCTGTTCGGGCTGAGCTGCCAGATTTTTCTCGAGCAATGCATAGGCGTCCTCAACGCGACCGGCATTGCGCAGCAATTGCGCCTCGGCAATCAGCAACGACACGCGATCGCTCGGACTGGCATCGGGGTGAAGTGTGGCCGCCTGCTGTAACAGCTTACGCGCTTCGTCCAGCTTGCCCTGCTTTAACAACAGAGCGGATGCGCGTGACTGGGCCTGATGAAACTGTCCTCCAAGCGAGACTTCGGCATACCAGCGCAATGCCTCCTCTGGCCGCTCTGTCTCCTCGGCAATCTGTCCAAGATACAACCGAGCCGCATTGGCATCCCTGAAATCGTCTTTCGTCAGGCGCTTCAAGTGGGTTTCGGCAAGGCGATAATCGTTAAGCTGAAGCGAAAGCAAGGCTACCGCATAAATCATGTCCGGATCGTCTGGATATGCCTCAAGCAGCGCGTTGAATTCACGCCGCGCATCTTCGTAGTGTTTTTCCCCGACAAGTCCGCGCGCATAGGCCAAGCGCACTTCGCGCGATTTCGGATTGTCGACGATAAAGCGGCGTAACGTCTCCAACGCCTGGGGGGGGCTATTGCGTTGTTCGAGCTGCGCCTTGAACAGGACGGCAAGTTCCCAATCCTGACGCAGGGTAAGCGCACGCTCAAGTTCAGCGCTGGCACGGGCCTCGTCGCGCGCACCGACAGCAGCCTGGGCGCGGGCGAAATGTGCTTCGGCGAGTCCTTCATAGGGTATTGTCACCTGTTCCACTAGGCGCTGCAGCGCCTGTTTATCTGAGTGGCTCGATAGCTGGCGATTAAGGCGCAGCAAGCTGTTGCCGATGTCCGGCCCTGCCAGGGCGAGCAACTTGGCTATGTGTGCCTGGATTTCCTCCAAGCGCTTAGCGCCTAGCAGCAGCCCTACCATTGTGGAATGCGCCGATTGCGACTCGGGCTCCAGTTCAACCCAGATGCGTGCCGCCGCCAATGCCGCCTCCGGCTGACGAGCGTAGAGCGCGATTTCTGTGGCGCGTTTGGCGACTTGCGGATCGCGCAAAGTTTTGGCCAAGTCGCCATAAAGGCCGGCTGAAAGAGGAATTTGGCCGCGATTGATGGCAAATTCTGCGAGCAGCATCTGGTAGAGAAGCTGTGGGGTAAGCTCTTGCTTGGACGCTATACTGGGTTTCGCCTTGTTTACCGTATCAGGTTCAATCACTTCGAACTGCGCGAATGAGATCAAGGGAAAAGCGAATGCCAGCGCCAGCAAAAGCGATGTCAGCAATGGCGGGGGCAGGCGTTGTATCATGGGAATATGCGCTGTTAGCGTGACGACGTAAGGATGGCGGAATCAATGATAGCGAAACAATCGTCTCATGTTAGGCAGTTTTTCCACAAGCAGCAAGTTCGCCTATCAATTCGTGTGACCGCTCCCTAGTGGTTAGGCGCTGATTATGCCCGAACTGCCCGAGGTCGAGGTCACGCGCCGGGGAATTGCGCCAAGGCTCACCGGCAAAGTCGTATCTGGCGTCATAGCACGCACTGCAGCCCTGCGCTATCCGCTGCCGCAGCATTTAAACAAATTGCTGGCGGGAAGGATGCTGCGCGGCATAACGCGACGCGGTAAATATATGCTGTTGGATTTCGGTGAAGGGGCGCTGCTGCTGCATCTTGGCATGTCTGGCAGCCTGCGGCTGGTGGCGCGAGGATCCCCGGCGGGAAAACACGACCACCTTGATCTGGAATTCGGCAATAGCGTGCTACGCCTGCGTGATCCGCGCCGCTTCGGCGCTGCGCTATGGATCGAAGGCGGCGCTGAAAAGCAGACTGTCCATCCATTGCTGGCGAATCTGGGGATTGAACCGCTGGATGCCGAATTCACGCCTTCGTGGTTGTTCCTGGCAACGCGGCAACGCACTGCCGCTATCAAACAGGTATTGATGGACAGCCGCCTGATTGTCGGCATTGGCAACATCTATGCCGCAGAGAGCCTGTTCCGGGCTGGCATTGACCCGCGCACGCCAGCATCGAGGATTTCCCTACGACGCTACGCGCGCCTAGTGCACGCAATCCGCGCCACGCTGGAAGATGCCATCGCGGCAGGCGGCAGCAGCTTGCGCGACTTCACCCAGTCAGACGGAAGCCCGGGGTATTTCCAGCAACAGTATTTCGTCTATGGGCGTAGCGGCGAACCATGCCGCAGTTGCGGGAAACCAATCCTCAGTCTGCGCCAAGGGCAGCGCAGTACCTGCTTTTGCCGGCATTGCCAACGCTGAAACGCTGACAAGGCAGGGAAATATCCCGGTCAGTTTTTCGCGGTCAACTTCAGGAACTTGGCCATCAACTGATCCCGGCTCTCGGTACGGTTGCCGTCCTTCTGGATGCAGTCCACCGGGCAAACCTCGACACATTGCGGCACGTCAAAATGACCGACGCACTCGGTGCATTTATCGGGATCGATCTGGTAAATCTCATCTCCTTGCGAAATGGCGCTATTGGGGCATTCTGGCTCGCACACATCGCAATTGATGCATTCGTCGGTAATTATCAGTGCCATGGGATTCTTCCTTTCAAGCTTTCAATTCAAATTAATCTCTGATTTTAATCTTTTCCGACAACCGCTGTTCAACCATGGGATGCACAAATTTCCCGACATGACCGCCGAAGACCGCGATTTCACGCACTATCGTCGCCGAGATGAACATGTAGCGCTCTGCAGGCGTCAGAAACACGGTTTCGACGTCGGGATAAAGATTGTGGTTCATGCCTGCCATCTGAAATTCGTATTCGAAATCCGATACGGCGCGCAGGCCGCGCAGGATGACCTGGGCATCGTGCTGCAACATGAAGTCCATGAGAAGGCAATTGAAACCGCAAACTTCGACATTGGGATAAACCGACAAGACTTCCTTCGCCATATCGACCCGCTCCTCCAAGGTGAAGAACGGTTTCTTGGAGTGACTCGCGGCAATGCCAAGAACGACGTGATCGAACAAGCGTGATGCGCGCCGCACCAAGTCCTCGTGGCCCCTCGTCAGCGGATCGAAGGTTCCGGGATAAACGGCGATGCCAAGGCTCATGTTTGTTCTTGCTCCAGCAAATGATAAAAAACCTGCCCGGCCCGGCCATGGCGCACAGTCCGCCACCGATAGCCATCGCTGTCCGACTCAAGCGCCTCGATGCCCTTTTCCGCCTCAGCATACAACCAAGCGTCCGGCGCGGCTACCCGGCTAAACAGCGGCGCCACGCGCTCTATCCAGCCTTGATGGTAAGGAGGGTCGAGCAGGATCACATCGAAGCGCGTTTTTTGCTCTTCAGCAAGGGCAAGGAATTTTAGCGCATCGCAGCGAAAAAGTTTCACCGTCTGCGATTGATCCAGCCCCAGAGTCTGCGCATTTTCCTGCAATCGCGCAAACACGCGGGCATCCCGCTCAACCAGCGTCACTTTCGCTGCCCCACGCGAGGCAGCTTCGAAACCAAGAACACCACTGCCCGCGAACAAATCGAGACACGTCAAACCACTCAAGTCCTGCCCCAGCCAATTGAACAGGGTCTCGCGCACGCGATCCGGCGTCGGGCGCAAACCTTCCGCGTCTGCCACACTGATTAAGCGGCTGCGCAATGTGCCCCCGGTGATGCGAATGCGGGACAAGTTTAGTCTCCGGCGACGATCACCGTCACCAGATGCTCCGGTCTGACCCGCCGCGCAAAGACCTCGCGCACCTGCGCCACGGTAACAGCATTCACGCGTTGCGGAAAATCGTCAAGCCAAGTCAGCGGCAGGTTGTAAAACCCTATCAGGGACAAATAGCCGAGAATCTTGGCGTTGCTGTCGAGGCGTAGCGCCATGCCGTCCACCAGATTTTGCTTGGCGGCTGCGAGTTCGGCGTCGGTCGGGCCGTTCCTGAGGAAGTCGTCGAGAACGCTTTCGACCACCTTGAGCGCTTCGCCCGCCTGCTCGCGCTTGGTCTGCAGACCGATCTGGAACGGACCGGCAAGCCTGCGCGGCGAGAAGTAACTGTACACGTTATAGGCGTAGCCACGCTTTTCGCGCACTTCCTTCATCAACCGCGACACGAAGCCGCCACCGCCAAGCGTATAGTTGCCGAGCAGCATGGGGAAGAAATCGGCCTCGCCGCGCTTCACCGATGGCATGCCGACATAAATATGGCTTTGCTGCGCCGGATGCGCGATCTTGAATGTCTCCCGCCGCGGCAGCGCGACTTCGGGCAGTTGGGCTTCCGGCTCAGCCTGGGGCAGCGTTCGGGTAATCTCGATAGCGATCGCCTCGGCCTCGGCGCGCGACACATCGCCGATGATCGAAATCGTGGCGCGGCGCGCGCCATAATGATTGCGCCAGAAACCCGCGAGGTCGCCGCGATTGATGCTACCGACGCTTTGCTCGGTGGCATTCATGCCATACGGATGCCCCGGATAGATGGCGGCGGAGAAGCGCTTGGAGGCGACGCTGTCGGGGCGCATCGCATCCTCTTGGATCGCCGCGATGGTGCGCGCTTTTTCGCGCGCCAGCACTTCGGCCGGGAAGGCCGGGGTCGCCAGCATGGCATGCAGCAAGTCGAGCGCAGCGGCGCGTTCTGGAAGCGAAGAAAGTGTGCGCAACATCATGCTGGCGCGATCGTAGTCGATGCTGCAGCCGAAGCGCGCTCCGATGTCGGCCAGTCGCCCGGCGATCTTTTCCTCGTCCATGCCGTCAACGCCATTTTCCAGCAAACCGCAGGTCAGCCCCGCCAGCCCCGACTTGCCGACGGGATCGTAGGCGGCGCCGGCGGAGAAATCTACCTGGACATCGAGCATCGGCAGCGCGCGGCTCTCGACGAAAACTACGCGTGCGCCATCGGGCGTGGTCCAATGCTCGATGTTCACCCCGGCCAGAGTTGCCAGCGGCAGGCCAGTGGCCAGCAGGCACAGGGCTTTTAAAAAGATTCTTTTCATTGCGATGACTCCGGCTGCTTTGCGGTATGTGGCTGCGGATCGAGTACGGCGACGGTGAGCGTGTCGTCCATAAAATACTTCTTCGCCACCGCCCGGACTTCCTCAGCGGTGACGCTACGCAACTTATCCAGCGTCTTGTCGATGTCCTTCCAGTGCAGGCCGCTCGCCTCCGAAGCGCCGATCTCCAGCGCCTGCGCCATCATCGAATCGCGCTTGTAGACCTGATTGGCGATGGTCTGCGTTTTGACCCGCGCCAATTCCTCGGTGTTCACGCCGTTTTCCTGGATGCGCCGGATCTCGCCGCGCAACGCGGCCTCCAGCTCGACGATGGTCTTGCCTTCGGCGGGCTGGCCGTCGAGCAGGAATTGCGCCTCGCCGCGTAGCGTCGAATCGTAGCTGGCGCCGGCCGCCTGGGCGATTTTGCGCTCGCGCACCAGATACCGGGGCAGGCGCGCCGCATCGTGACCGTCGAGCACCGCCGCCAACATCACCAGGGCGTAGGGTTCGCGATCCTGGTCAACATTCTTGAGCTTGGGCACTTTCCAGGCCATGGTGAGATAGGGCAGCTTGGCCGGCGCCTTGACGTTGATGCGTTTGATGCCGAGCTGCTGCGGTTCCTGCTGCGGCTTGCGTGTGGGCAGCGCTCCCGGTTTATGCGGGCCGTAATGCCGTTCGGCGAGGCGGAACACCTCGTCCTTGTCCACATCGCCTACCACCACCAAATAAGCGTTGTTCGGCACGTACCAGCGCCGGTACCAATCCTGCGCGTCAAGCCAAGTCATGTTCTCGAGGTCGTTCATCCAACCGATCACCGGACGCCGGTAAGGGTGCGTCTGGAAGGCGGTGGCATTGAGTCGCTCGTGCACCAAGGCGTGGGGATTGTCCTCGGTGCGCATGCGCCGCTCCTCCATAACCACTTTGATCTCCTGGGTGAATTCCGCTTCGGTGAGCGTCAGATTAGCCATGCGGTCGGCTTCGAGCATCATCATCTCGGGCAGGGCGCGCTTCGGGATCATCTGATAATAGGCAGTGTAGTCGTGGCTGGTAAAGGCGTTGTCGCGTCCGCCCGCGGCAGCGACGCGCTTGCTGAACTCGCCCGACTTGAGATTGCGGGTTCCCTTGAACATCATGTGCTCGAGCAGGTGGGCGACGCCCGAATAGCCGTCCACCTCATCCATCGCCCCGGCGCGGTACCAGACCATGTGCACCACGGTCGGCGCGCGATGATCCTCCTTGACGATCACGCGCATGCCGTTGGGCAGCGTCGCCTCAAAGGCGTCGAGCGCGTGGGTGGCGGCAGCGGCAAGCCAGAGGCAAGCAATGGCTGCCAGTCTCAGGACGCCACGTAAAGAAGGATTCAGCAAGGAGATTCGCATCATGTCGGAAATGGGCTTCTGTTAAAATCGTCAGGAGAGATCGGCATCATAAAGGCTTGTCGCACCCGTGTCAGCCAGCCGGCAATCATTTCCCAGGCAAAACTCAATACATCATGTTCGGCTTTCTCAAGAAGAACGACACTAACACTTCTGCTCCTGCCCATAATTGGACCGAAAGACTCAAGGCCGGCCTATCGCGCACACGCGCCCAGCTCGGCGGACAATTATCCGGTCTGTTCAAACGCAGCAAGATCGACGACGAACTGCTCGAAGAACTGGAAACGACGCTGCTGATGGCGGATGTCGGTGTCGAGGCAACGCAGTTCCTGCTCGACGAACTCAAGTCCGCCGTGCGTCGCGACAAGCTGGAAACCCCGGCCCAACTCCAGCAGGCGCTGTCAGGAACACTGGAAGCCTTGCTGTCGCCGCTGGAGCAAGCGCTCGATGTCAGCACCCACAAGCCTTTCATCATCATGCTGGCAGGGGTCAATGGCGCCGGCAAGACCACTTCCATCGGCAAGCTGGCGCATTACTTCCAGACACAGGGCAAGAGCGTGCTACTGGCCGCTGGCGACACTTTTCGCGCAGCAGCGCGGGAACAATTGCAGGCCTGGGGCGAACGTAACAACGTAACAGTGATCGCGCAGGAATCGGGCGATCCAGCGGCAGTGGTATTCGATGCCATCAACGCCGCCAAGGCACGCGGCATCGACGTGGTGCTGGCCGATACCGCTGGACGCCTGCCGACGCAGCTTCACCTCATGGAAGAAATCGCCAAGGTCAAGCGCGTAATCCAGAAGGCCGAGCCGAGCGGTCCGCACGAGGTGCTGTTGGTGCTCGACGCCAACATCGGCCAGAACGCCATTGCCCAGGTCAAGGCTTTTGACAAAGCCATCGGCGTTACAGGACTGATCGTTACCAAGCTCGATGGCACGGCCAAGGGCGGTGTGATCGCCGCCATCGCGCGTCAGCAGCGCGCAGCTGGCCCCCTAGCGCTGCGCTTCATCGGCGTCGGCGAAGGCATCGACGACCTACAGCCTTTCGTTGCAAGCGAGTTCGTGGCGGCGCTGTTCGATCAGACTTGAATCCGCCAAAACGAAAAACCCGCTGAAGCGGGTCTTTTCGTTGTTAAGCCGAATTGTTATTCGGGTGGTTCCGCGCCTGGCGGCGCTCCTACATGAACTTGGCCGAATCCACGCCCCATTTATCATCGGTTTCGTGGCCGACAATCCTGTCGGCGCCACCAAAACCCATGGTCCTGGACAAGTCGACTTCCTCCGGTGGAATGTACTGTTTGCGCTTGGAATCATAAAACACTTTGATTCGTGGCTGGAGCAGATTCTTTTCCGCTTGTTCGATCACCACACCCAGCCGGCCGGATTCGAGCCTTACCAACGTGCCAACCGGGTAGATGCCGATGGTGCGCAGGAACAGCTGCACCAAGGTTGGGTTGAAATGGAACTTGCTCCATTCGAATATCTTGCGCAAGGCTTCATGCGGCGCCATGCCCTTGTGGTAACAACGGTCGGAGGTAATCGCGTCATAGACATCGCAGATTGCCGCCATTTGCCCCATCTGAGAAATTTCATCGCTCTTGAGGCCGTTGGGATAACCGCTGCCGTCATGGCGCTCGTGGTGCTGCGAAGCCACCAGGATCGAAATTTCCTTGATGCCCTCGGTTTCGTCGAGTATTCGCTTGCCCTCGGTAACATGGCCTTTCATTAAGGTGAATTCCTCGTCGGAAAATCCACCGGGCTTGTTGAGAATCGCATCTGGAACCTTGACCTTGCCGATATCATGCAACAAGCCGCCAACGCCGGCGAAGCGAATGGTATTCGCATCCATGTTCAGCGCATGGCAGAACGACACTTGCAGCGCGCACACGGATACCGAGTGCAGAAACGTATAGTCGTCCTTGTTCTTGACGCGGCACAAGGATAACAATGCGCCGCCGTTTCTCAGGATCGACTCGGTGATGTTCTCTACCACCGGTTCAGCCGCCTCAGCCTTGACCTGCTTGCCCAGGCGCACATCCTGCATGATGTTGTGAATGATATGGTTGGCCTCGGAGTGGATGACTTTCGCCCTGCCAAGTTCTTCCCTGGCCGAGGCCTTGCGCACTGGCGCGGGGGCTGTGGCGGCCTTGACCATCTGCTGTTCGAGTTCCTCGGTCACTTCCTCCTGGGTAGGGGCATCGGCCACGTCCTGACCCTTGGTCGGGTCAATATAGACCTCATGAATACCAGCTTCGATGATCTTGCGGATGGTCTCTTCATTTTTCACGGCAAAGCTATTGCGAAGGAACGAATGCGACATCCAGTCGGCGCCAAGATCGCTGATGTACATGCCTGGCTTGAGTTGCTCGACGCTGATTTTCTTGCTCATGATCTTGCCCGTATATGTCGTGCTAGACTCGCTTGGCTGCCGATGGTTCCAACTTAAGTTCCAACCTTATATACACACTCCAAAGCTACCCCGAATTTCTCCAGATGGATATTACGGCCCTGCTTCACGCCTTGGTCCTCGGCATTGTCGAAGGACTAACCGAGTTCATTCCGGTTTCAAGCACCGGACACCTGATACTGGCCGGGGATTTGCTCCATTTTAACGATGAAAAAGGAAAAGTGTTCGAAATTGTGATCCAGTTTGGCGCAATCCTCGCCGTTGCTTGGGAGTATCGAAAAAAAATCGGCCAAGTGCTCGCCGACCTGCCGCATGAACGCGAGGCGCAACGCTTCGCGCTTAACCTGCTCATCGCCTTCATGCCGCTAGCTGTGCTCGGGCTGCTGTTCCACAAAACGATCAAGGCGCATCTTTTCCAGCCGCTTCCGGTAGCGTTGGCCTTCATCGTCGGCGGACTGATCATACTCTGGGCAGAGCGCCGCGGGCACTGCGTCCGCGTCGAGACCGTGGAACAACTAAACGCGCTCGACGCGCTCAAGCTTGGCTTGGCCCAGGCTTTTGCGCTGATCCCCGGCACCTCGCGCTCGGGCGCCACGATCATCGGCGGACTGCTGTTCGGCCTGAGCCGCAAGGCAGCCACCGAGTTTTCTTTTTTCCTTGCCATTCCCACCATGACTGCCGCCACTGCCTACCAGCTCTACAAGGAGCGGGCGCTATTCTCCGCCGACGATCTCGGCATGTTCGCTGTCGGCTTCATTGCCGCTTTTGTCTCCGCCTTTTTCTGCGTGCGCTGGCTGATACGCTATGTCAGTTCGCACGATTTCACGCCGTTTGCCTGGTATCGCATCGCTTTCGGCCTAGTGGTCATCGCCACCTGGAAATACAATTTGGTTGACTGGACGTCTCCATGATCCTCTATCTGCACGGCTTCCGCAGCGGCCCAGCATCAAGCAAGCCGCAACAGTTATTGGCGCGCATGACCGAACTCGGCATCAACGCGGACCTCGTCTACCCGCAATTGCGCACTTCGCCACGCGCGGCGATTGCGCAGGCAAAAGACATCATTGCCACCAGTTCCAGGCCGGTTACGCTGATTGGTTCCTCGCAGGGCGGATTCTTCGCCACCTGCCTAGCCGAAATGCACGGCCTGCGTGCTGTGCTGGTGAATCCGGCGGTAATCGGCTGCCTCAAACTTACTGATTTCATCGGCACGCATACCCATCTTTACACCGGCGAAACCTTCGAATTCACGCTACAAGATGCGGAAGACTCGCGCCAGATGAATCCGCCGCTCCTGACCAAGCTGGATCGCTATTGGCTGCTGGCAGAAACCGGCGACGAAGTGCTCGACTATCGGCATGCCGTGGAAAGATATGCGGGCGCCCGCCAGAGCGTGTTCGAAGGCGGCGACCACAGCTTCACGCGCTGGCCCGCCCTGCTCGACGATATTCTCAAATTCGCCGGGTACCGATTTTAGCTATAATCCGCTCCCCCTGTTTTTCTTCCCCGAAGCCAATCCTCCATGAATGTCCTGTTTGAAGAGGACGGCGCCTTCAAGGCCGGTACGCTGCTCGCCGACAACAACACCTCGCTGCAAGTCGAGCTTGCCACCGGCAAGCGCAGCAAGGTCAAGGCCGCCAATGTGCTGCTGCGCTTCGCCGAACCCGCTCCGGCGGAATTCATGGAGCAGACGAAAACCGAGGCTGAGGCAATGGAAGACGGCTTCCTGTGGGAAGCGTGTCCCGAAGCCGAATTCGGCTTCGAGGAATTCGCCCGCGACTATTATGGGCGAGCGCCGACGGCTGTTGAAGCAGCCGGCATCCTGCTGCGGCTGCATTCCGCGCCGATGTATTTCCATCGCAAGGGACGCGGGCGCTTCCGCAAGGCGCCGCCGGAAATACTGCAAGCGGCGCTAGCCGGACAGGAGAAAAAGCGCCAGCAGGCGCTAGCAATCGAACGGATGACCGGCGAACTGTGCGCGGGCCAGCTTCCGCCAGAATTCCTGCCGCTGCTCAACCAGTTGCTCTACAAGCCGGATCGCAACCGTCTCGAAACCAAGGCGTTCGAGGCCGCCTGCGCCGAGACCGGCCTCTCCGTCCCGCGCTTGCTGGAGAAATGCGGGGCGCTGGCTTCCAGCCACGATTACCATCTGGGCCGCTTCCTGTTCGAATGTTTTCCGCAGGGCACGGAGTTTGGCGAATTTGCCATGCCGGGCGATCCGGGCGAACTGCCCCGAGCAGAAGTCGCCGCCTTCAGCATCGACGATGCGCACACCACCGAAATCGACGATGCCTTCTCGGTCACGCCAAAGCCTGAGGGCGGCTGGCGCATCGGCATCCACATCGCCGCGCCGGGGCTGGGGGTGCGTCCGGACAACGCGCTCGGCGTCATTGCCCGTTCCCGGCTTTCCACGGTATATATGCCGGGGCGCAAGATCACCATGCTGCCGGATGCCGTGGTCGAATACTTCACCCTGGCCGCAGGCCGCGACTGTCCAGCGCTGTCGCTCTACCTCGATGTCGCGCAAGACTTGCGCCTGCTCGGCAATGAAACGCGGCTCGAACTTGTTCCCGTAGCCGCCAACCTGCGCCACCACGACATCGAACCGCTGTTCAACGAGGAAACCCTGTCCAACCCGGCGGGGCGGCCAGAATTCCCATTCTGCGACGAACTGAAGCTGCTGTGGGAACTGGCAACCGTGCTCGAAGCCGGCCGCGGCAAACCTTCCGCAACCGCGAACCAGAAGGATTTCAATTTCAGCGTCGACTGGGATGCGGCAACAGAGCAGGGGCCAGGGCGCGTCCTCATCGAAGAACGCCATCGCGGCTCACCGCTCGACAAGCTGGTGGCCGAATTGATGATCGTCGCCAACGCCACCTGGGGCCGCCAATTGGCCGATGCCGGCATCGCCGCGCTGTACCGAGCGCAGACCAGCGGCAAGGTGCGCATGACCACGGTCGCCGCGCCGCACGAAGGTCTTGGGGTCGATTGTTATGCCTGGTCGTCCTCACCGTTGCGGCGTTATGCCGACCTGCTCAACCAGTGGCAGTTGATCGCCTGGCTGCGCGGCGAGACACCTACCTTTGCCCAGAAATCGCCGGAACTGCTATCGGCGCTACGCGATTTCGAACTGACCTACGCCTCCTACTCGGAGTTCCAGCGCGCCATGGAACGCTACTGGTGCCTGCGTTGGCTGTTGCAGGAGAAGGTCGCGCAACCGGTGGCGCACATTCTGCGCGAAAACCTGGTACGCATCGAACACCTGCCGCTGGTACTGCGTATGCCCTCGCTACCGACACTGGGACGAGGTACGCGGGTTAGCCTGGAAATCGAGAGAATCGACCTATTCACCACCGAGGCTAGAGCCCGCTACCTCGAAACACTGCCGGAGTCGCCGGAAGCAAACGGCCTGGACGAACTGGATGACGAAGCTCTGGACGGGCTGATCGAGCCGCCTCCATTGACCGAAACCCCTGAATTGGCGGCGAATGAGGCTTCTGATGCCGCTTTGGAATCCCCCCCGGCGGCGGGGTAGAATCGGCGGTATTCTTGTCATGCAATCGCGCCACGCATGAATCATACTTCCGCCATGATCGCCATGCCCTCCGATCCGTTCGCCATGCTTGCCGCCAAGTTCGCGCAACTGGACAGGCCCTCGCGCAATTTCACCATTGCGCTGGCAGTATCGCTGTTGCTGCATGCCATATTGCTGTCGCTGCATTTCCGCTTTCCCGATGCCCTGTCGCACGCCAAGGAGCGTGCTTTAGATGTCGTCCTGGTCAACAGCAAGAGCGCAAGCAAACCGCTTGACGCCCAGGCGCGAGCCCAAGCCAATCTCGATGGCGGCGGCAATACCGATGAGAATCGCCGCGCCGCCACGCCGCTACCGGTTCTAAAGCAGACGCAACGCGAAGGCGAGAGCGTTGCGGAAACGCAGCGGCGCGTCGCCGAAATGGAAAAGCAGCAGCGCCTGATGACGCAGGCCAAGAACGCAATTAGCGTCCAAAACAATACGGGCAAAACCGACCCGCGTCTTTCGCCGACCACCACGCCGGTTTCCGGCCTGGATCTCGCCAGCAACGCCATGGCCATGGTTCGCATAGAAGCCCAAATCGACCGCAACATCGACGAGTACAACAAGCGGCCGCGCAAGAGAAATTTCGGCGCCCGCGTCGAGGAATACCGCTTCGCCCAATATGTCGAGGGCTGGCGGCAGAAAATCGAGCGCATCGGCAACTTGAACTACCCGGAATCGGCCAGGGGCCGCCTTTTCGGCAGCCTGGTGCTAACCGTGGCAATCCGTAGCGACGGCAGCGCGGAGCGGATCGAAATCAACCGCCCCTCCCCGCACAAGTTGCTGGACGAGGCGGCATTGCGCATCGTCCGCCTGGCAAGCCCCTTCGCGCCCTTCCCGCCTGACATCCGGCGCGATACAGACATCATCGAAATCACCCGAACCTGGTCATTCACCAACGCCGACAAGTTGCAATCCAACTAGCCCGGACATTTTACGAGGCTCTCGCTTAACATGACCGACCGCTACGCCGTTTTCGGCAATCCCATCGCTCACAGCAAATCGCCGCGCATTCACGCCTTGTTCGCAGCACAAACTCGACACGACCTGCGCTACGAGGCTTTGCTTGCGCCGCTCGACGGGTTCGCGGCAGCAGTCGAGACCTTTATCGCGGTCGGCGGCAGCGGCGCGAATGTCACTGTGCCGTTCAAGGAAGAGGCATTCCGCCTCGCCACGCAACTCTCGCCACGCGCACAGGCGGCTGGGGCAGTGAACACCTTGTCGTTCAAGGGTGGTCAAATCCTCGGTGACAACACCGACGGTGCCGGACTGGTGCGCGACCTCATGCACAATCTCGGCTGTGCCATCGCCGGCAAGCGTGTGTTGCTGCTTGGCGCGGGCGGCGCGGCGCGCGGCGCGATGCAGCCGCTGATGCAGGAAAAGCCTGCGCGGCTCGTCATCGCCAACATCATCCCGGACATGGCAGAGCGCCTGGCCGCCGCTTGGGACGTTCCCGGTTGCGGCTTCCCCGATCTCGCCGGACAAAGCTTCGATCTAGTCATCAACGCCACTTCGGCCGGGCTTGTCGATGCTGCGCTCGACATCCCGCCCGGCCTGTTTGCGCCGGGCAGCCTGGCCTACGACATGATGTACGGCAAGGAAACGCCTTTCATGCGCCAGGCGTTGGCCGATGGCTCTGCCGCCGTCGCCGACGGTCTCGGCATGCTGGTGGAACAGGCGGCAGAGGCTTTTCAAATATGGCGGGGGGTGCGCCCCGACACGGCGCCGGTGCTGGCCTTGCTGAGGGCGGCATGAGGTTTCTCTCTCAATGGTGGCGCTGGGTCAAGCGCGGCCTGCTGGCCCTAACGCTGCTGCTGGCGCTGTGGCAGGGTTGGTATTTCGGTTGGGTGGTATGGTGGAAATACTACAACCCGGACATGACGCGCTTCATGGAAATCCGGCTGGACGAACTGAAAAAGAAAAAACCCAGGGCCGAACTGAAACATCATTGGCTGGACTACCAAAGAATCTCGACCAACCTCAAACGCGCAGTGATTGCCGCCGAGGACGACAAGTTCGTCGATCACGAAGGCTTCGACTGGGAAGGCATCCAGAAGGCGCTGGAGAAAAACCAGAAGAAGGGCAAAGTGGTGGCGGGCGGTTCGACCATCAGCCAGCAGCTTGCCAAGAATCTGTTTCTCTCCCCGTCGAAAACACCCTGGCGCAAGGGACAGGAAGCCATCATCACCGTAATGCTGGAAGCCTTGTGGGACAAGCAGCGCATCCTTGAGGTGTATCTCAACGTGGTCGAATGGGGCGAGGGCGTGTTCGGCGCCGATTCGGCCGCGCGACGTTATTACGGCATACCGGCGAGCCAGTTGTCGGCGGAACAGGCAGCGCGGCTGGCAGTGATGCTGCCCGCGCCGCGCCGCTACGAGAAGAATCCCTATTCGGATTTCGTCAGCGGCCGTACCCAGGTCATTCTGGGACGGATGCAGTATTCCGAAATACCGTAGCATATTGCCGGCAAAATAAAGCACAAATTCCCCTCAAGTTCTGCTTAAGTCTGCCGATAATTAGTATCGTAGCGCTAAGTTATCTCCGCAGCACACGGGACAGGAGAACACCATGGACGTCAATGCAATCGCCTCAGTGGCCACACAGATGTCTCAGTTAAAAACCACACAGGAAGCGCAGATCGCCGTGCTGAAAAAGGCCATGGACATGCAGGGGCAGAGCGCCTTGCAACTGGTACAGGCCGCCACGCAACCCAGCGCCGGCAACCCGCCCAATCTGGGCAATAACGTCAATACCTTCGCGTAATTCCACTTAGACGTAGAGGCTGGCTATGACCAGCCTCTCTATTTGTTCCGCGAAGCCACCACTTCCTGCAGGTCGCGGAAATGCCATTCCTTATCCTTGTTTCGATACACCGACAGGATAGCATTGACGGTTCCGTTGTCTTCATTGTCCTCCAACAGCCGGGTGGCGACTTTGTCCGCCAGTTGGACATCGACATACACCAGCGCCACGCGGATGACATCCAAACCAAGGTCAACACCGGGTGAGGTTTTCTGCATGAGGTTCAAGCGCAGCCGTTCAAAACGTGTTCTGCCTGCTTCGCTATCGCTTTCACAGATTGCCATGAGGCACTCGTAATCCGTCTTTTCGTCCTCTGCGGCTGCTTTAAGCTGATTCTCCGGGATTTCCTCCAACACCGTCCTGGCCGCCATGCAGGCGCCGTTTTCAATCGAGGCGCGTCCCAGTGTCAAGCGGTCCTGAATTGAAATATCGCCAATCTTGTCATGGGTCAGCACCTCGTTCATCACGCTGATGGCTGTCTCGAAATCGCCATTGAGCGCGGCCACATTCGACAAGGTGCGCTTTCGGACGTAATTTCTGGGCGTCTGCGCCGCCGCCCTGGACAAAGTCTCCTGCGCTTCCGCGAAATCGCCCATCTCGCAACAGATGTTGGCCTTTAGGTCATAGGCTTCAAAATAATTTGGCGCGATTTTGATGACTTCATCGATCTCGTTGCGCGCTTCGTCCAATTGATGCTTAAGTTTGAACACCCTGGCGAGTCCGGCCTTTGCCCACGGAAAGGGATGGATGTCGAGTATTTCGCGATAGCGATCGATCGCGTCATCATAACGTTGCGCCGCAACCAGGGTTTCCGTCCGATAACGCATCAGCTCGATGCGATACGCCTTGGCCTTGGCAAAGCCGGAGATCATGTCGAGTTCGGCCACCGCATCATCCAGGCGTCCTTCGGCTTTCATGTTGTAGTAATGCCTGAAGAAAATCTTCTTGCGCAGTATCCGCTCCATCCGGTTGCGCAGCATTTCCGGCGTAAACGGTTTGGTGATGTAATCGTCCGGGATCAGTTCTGCGGCGGAAACAACTTGTTCGTAGCCGCTTTCCGTGGTCACCATGATGAACGCGATGGATTCCGGGATGACATCGTTACGCCGCAGCTGCTCCAGCAACTGCTGCCCGTCGCGTCCACTGCCGAGAATGTAATCGCACAGGATCACATCCGGAAGTTGTTTCCTCAGCCGGCTGGCTGCATCGGTATAAGAGTGCGCCACGTCGATATGGAATCCGCCCATGGCCTGAATGGTGTTTTTCAGGCTCTGCCGCGCCGCATCCATGTCGTCGATGACCAGATAATGCAATTCGGCAAATGGGTTGAACGTGCCGGATTGGGCCGGTTTTCGGCTGTCCCCGAACAGGTCGAATAAACTGGAGTCACTCAGCATCAGGGAAGCTCCAGCAAAAAGCGGGCGCCGCCAAGAGATTCGCTACGGCCCAGGATAAGTTTGCCGGTTCTCTCCTTGCGCCAATGCAGCGCGGCAATGCGCTGCGCGAGATAGAGTCCGATACCGCAATCGTCATAACCTGTCCGCAGGTTATCCGGCAGCAACGATTCCGGGTAGCCAGGACCATCGTCCTCGACCTGCAGGCAAAGCCGTTCGCCAACGACGCAAACGGAAAGCAGGATGCGCGATCTGGCAAAGCGGGCGGCATTTTGCAGGGCATTGACGATACAGTCCGCAATCAGGTCGCGATCAAAAACCCAGACATCGGCGTAATTGCATTCGGCAAGGAGGGAAAGACCGCCTTCCTCGATTTCCCGCGTACGCACCAGGACATCTTCGACAAAATCGGGTAAAAAAACCGGTAGCAAAGTCGTCGGGGTCTCGCTGCTATCGACACGGAAAACCGATAGCAGCTTTGTCAGACGTTCTGCGGAATGCTCGATATAACGACGCGCATCTTTAAGATTGCGTGTCGCCTTTTGTTTCTCACCCGACTGCGTATCGCTGGCGCGCAGCGCCTCAAGAGCAATATCCACCCTGGCGAGCGCATTGAACAACGCGTTCTTGGTGTCGTGCGCGCCCGAAGCAATGATGTCGAAAGTATGAGGATGGAGGGACATGCTGGTGATTATTCTCTGGAAAACCGGCTTAACGGATTTGGTGGCAAATTATAATTTCTGTTCAATCGGGAACAGGCCTAACAATACCAGACGTTTCCCGCCAAGGCGACAGCAGGTTTAACTACAAGCAGATTTCGCAATTCTGGAATGCAAACCCAAGAGAAACATGCCTCAGCTAGCATTCTTCCGGCAATTGAGCTTCGCTATCGTTTCAGATAACGCATTCCGGCTTTATCGCCTGATGGCGAATTAGTGCGGGCTTTATCACAACGTAACGAATCAACTTTGTAACGTCCTGTAACGCTGTCTAAGCGTTTCGTTCCTTTCGGGTTAAAATGCCGCACCTAATGAGGGGCTCACCATGAACCCGGAACCCATCGACCGCATCGAAGTAATACAAGCCCATCTCGCCGAGGTACAGTCCCTGCTCGCCCGTCACCGGCTGGTGGAAGACCTCGTACACCGGCAGGAAACGCCGCGTCATGAAGTGGTTGAGGGAATGGTGCATCAGCAGAATCTGGTCGCATTGCAGAAAAAGCTTGAGGCCATCCCCACTGAGGACATGGCCCGTATTCTGGAGGCGCTGTCCGAGGAAGACCGACTGCTGACCTGGGGCCAGATTAGGGAAGAACTCGCCGACGGCATTCTCCTTTCGCTGTCCGACGAGGTGCGTACCGAACTGGTGGGCGAGGGTCACCACCGCAGCACCCGCAGCATGCTCAATGCTTTCGAGCTGCGCAATGGGCGGCTGCGCCAAATTCCGGTGGGAAACGCGCATGATTTGATCGACTTGAAACCGATCTGGGTCGACCTGGTTGCCCCTACCGATGACGTGCGTGAGTGGGTAGGCAAGTTCTTTGGTCTCGAATTGCCCGACCCGGCCGAACTTACTGACCTTGAAGCGAGCGCCAGATTTTACGTGGAAGACAACGGCGAGGTGCATCTGCACTCCGACTTCCTGCTCGACATGCACGACGAATCGCACAACGTGCCGGTAGCCTTCATCCTGCACAAAGACATCCTGTTTTCGGTGCGCAGCGAAGAACTGCCGGTGTTCCGTCTGCAACGCTTGCGCGCTCGAACCCAACCTGGCCTTGTCTCTGATGGCAAGGACGTGCTACTCGACCTCTATGCTGCCGATGCCGAGTATTCGGCGGATGCGCTCGAAGACGTCTACGCCGAACTTGAAGAGGTCGGACGACATGTGCTGAACACACAACTATCGGACGAGGAGGCCGGAAAAATATTGGCCGACATCGCGCGCGAGGAAGACCTGAACGGACGCATCCGCCGCAACGTCCTTGATACCCGGCGCGGGCTTTCGTTCCTGCTGCGCGGCAAGTTCCTATCACCCGACCAGCAGGAAGATGCGCGCCAGATCATGCGCGATATCGAGTCTCTCGACGGCCACACTTCCTTCCTGTTCGGCAAGATCAACTTCCTGATGGACACCACTGTCGGTTTTATCAACATCAACCAGAACAAGATCGTCAAGATTTTTTCTGTGGCGTCGGTTGCCTTGCTGCCGCCAACACTGATCGCCAGCATCTATGGCATGAATTTCAAGGGAGTATTCCCAGAACTCAACTGGGAGTACGGCTATCCCTTCTCCCTGGGATTGATGCTGGTGTCGGTCGTCATTCCCTTCTGGTATTTCCGCAAGAAGGGCTGGCTTAGGTAATAACCTAGCAGCGCGCGAACCAAGCGTCAGCCGCCGCAACGGTGGCCGCGATCTCGGCTTCGCCATGTGCTGCCGAGACGAATCCGGCCTCGAAAGCCGATGGCGCCAAATAATCCCCGGCATCCAGCATGGCATGGAAGAAACGATTGAAGGCGCCCTTGTCGCAGGCCATGGCTTCGTCGCAACGGGTTGGGCAGCGATCGGCAAAATAAAGGCCAAACATGCCACCGATGTGTTGCGCCGAGAAAACCACGCCATGCGCCCTGGCCGAAGCGACAAGACCGTCGCGCAACGCCTTGGTAAGCGTTTCTAAACGCCCGTAGAAGCCGGGGGCCTGTACTTGCCGCAGAGTGGCAAGACCGGCGGCCACGGCGACCGGATTCCCCGAGAGAGTGCCGGCCTGGTAAACCGGTCCGAGCGGCGCCACTTTTCCCATGATGTCGCGCCGCCCTCCGAACACGCCGAGCGGCATGCCGCCACCGACGATCTTGCCAAAAGTCGACAGGTCAGGTGTGATTCCATATAAGCCCTGCGCCGAACCGAGTCCAACACGAAAGCCGGTCATGACCTCGTCGAAGATCAGGACGCTGCCGTGTTTGGAGCACAACTCGCGCATGGCCTGCAGAAACCCTGGCTTGGGCATAACCAGATTCATGTTGCCGGCAACCGGTTCGACGATCACTGCGGCAATGCGCGAAGCGTGGCGCTCGAAAGCGTCGGCCAGTTGTTGCGCATCGTTATAGTCGAGAACCAGGGTGTGCCGCGCAATATCTTCCGGCACCCCGGCGGAAGACGGACAGCCAAAGGCCAGCGCGCCGCTGCCGGCGTTGACCAGCAAGCTGTCTGCATGCCCATGGTAACAACCCGCGAATTTGATAATTGCATCCCGTCCGGTGAAGCCGCGCGCGAGGCGGATCGCGCTCATGGTCGCTTCGGTGCCGGAAGAAACCATGCGCACCTGTTCCAGGCTGGGCACCAACGCTATCAATAACTCTGCCAGTTCGACTTCCCCCTCGGTCGGCGCGCCGAAAGACAAGCCTTTCGCGGCTGCTTGCTGCACGGCCTGCACCACTTCAGGATGGGCATGCCCCAGAATCAGCGGCCCCCACGAACCGACATAATCGGTATAGCGCCTGCCATCGGCATCCCAGATATATGGGCCTTCGCCACGCACGATGAAGCGCGGCGTGCCGCCGACCGCGCGAAAGGCGCGCACGGGGGAATTGACGCCGCCAGGAATGCTGCGCTGGGCGCGCTCGAATAATGCTTCGCTATTGGTCACTGCCGCCCGTTGAATAAAGTCTGAAATTCGTTAGCGCGCTCACCTATATCCATGGTGTCGAACAGGTCGCTGCTAACCGCCAGCAGGTCGGCGCCGGCGGCAATCGCCTGCGCGGCATTGGCAATGCAGATGCCACCGATGGCGGCGACCGGCAGATTGAAGCGGCGCTTGGCTTCACCCAGCAACGATAAAGGCGCGCGAGTTGCCTGAGGCTTGGTTTTAGAGGGAAACATGCTACCGAAGGCAAGGTAGCTCGCGCCCGCGGCAGCAGCGGCTTCGGCACGCGCAAGATCATCGTAGCAAGTAACGCCGAGGATACGTTGCGGCCCAAGCTCGGCGCGGATAACTGCCAAGTCCTGTTCCTTGGCGTCGTCGCGTCCCAGATGCACGCCGTCGGCGCCAAGTTCCAGCGCCAACGGGAGGTCGTCATTGATGATCAGGCGCGCATCGCAGGCGTGGCAAAGGCGCAGCAATTCAGCTGCCTGGGCGCGACGCAACGGAGAAGGCGAACTCTTGTTGCGATACTGCACCAAGCGCACGCCGCCAGCCAGCGCCGCTCCGACCAGCGCCGAAAGGCGCGGCAACAAATGATCCTCCTGGGTAACCGCATACAGGCCGCGCAACTTCGGGCTGCCGCATTGAAGATCAGGTTTCTGCATTTTCCGTAACGTCTCGCGCCCAGAAGAAACGGTCGGGCAAGTATTGTCCCATGCCGGGCCGGAAACCGGCGTTCAAGCTTTGCCAGGTGTATTCCTGCGCATCCCGCACCGCCTCGGCGATATCCTGCCCACAAGCCAGATTGGCGGCAATTGCCGAGGCCAGGGTGCAACCGGAACCATGGTAGCTGCCGGGCAACCGTTCCCATCTGTCGCTACGCACCAGGCCGCGTTCGCCGTAGAGTTTGTTGATGACCTGTGGCGTGTTCTCGTGCGTGCCGGTAACCAGCACGAATTCGCAGCCGCCCTCGACCAGGCGCCGCGCGCATTCGTCGAGACTGAGCACCTCGCCATCGTCGCCTTCGCTATCGTCGTCCTCCACCAGCCGACGCGCCTCATGACTGTTGGGGGTAAGAATGGTCGTCTGCGGCAGTAGCAGATCGACGATGGCTTCTATCATGTCCTCGTTGGTCAGCGGGTCGCCGCGGCCGGAAGACAGCACTGGGTCGAATATCAGCGGGATATCCGGATAGTCGGCGAGGATTTCGGCAATCACCGAAATATTCTCGACGCTGCCGAGCATACCGATCTTGAATGCGGACACGCGAACATCTTCGAGCAAGGCGCGCGCTTGGTCAGCGACCCAATCGGCGTCGATCGGCAAAACCTCTCCCACGCCAGCGGTATCCTGCACCGTAATTGCCGTGATGACCGACATCGGGTGACAGCCCAGGCTGGACAGCGTCATGATGTCGGCCTGGATGCCGGCGCCACCGGTCGGATCAGACGCGGCAAAAGCCAGCACGATCGGTGGCAGCGATTCTGATAAATCCTGTGACATGATTTGATAGCGCGGTAAGATGTCAGTCATTCTAACCCGGATATTTCGCGATACGCTTACTCGACATGCCCCCCCCTGAAACCAACAGTAAACCCGGCGCCGGGGAGCAGGTGCGCATTTCCAAACTGCTTTCGCAGCGCGGCCTGTGTTCGCGGCGCGAAGCCGACGCCTACATCGAGCGCGGCTGGGTATTTGTCGACGGTCGGCAGGTAACCGAACTCGGCGCGCGAGCCTTCCCGGATCAGACCGTAACCTTGAATCGTCGCGCCCAGGCGCAGCAGCAGAAACGCGTTACCATCCTGTTGCACAAACCTGTCGGCTACGTTTCCGGCCAAGCGGAAAAGGGATACCGTCCGGCTATCGTCCTGGTCGAAGCGGATACGCAATTCCATCCGCCAGGGTTGGCCACATCGGCCTTCAGTCCCGAGCATCGCATGGGGCTGGCGCCGGCCGGACGGCTGGATATAGATTCCACCGGACTGCTGGTGCTGACCCAGGACGGACGCATCGCCAAGCAACTGATCGGCGCCGATTCGGAAATCGAAAAAGAATATCTGGTGCGGGTCCAAGGCAAGCTAGCGGAGAAAGACTTGGATCTGCTCAACCACGGCCTCAGTTTGGATGGAGAGGCGCTCAAGCCGGCGCAGGTTGCCTGGCTAAATCAGGAGCAGTTGCGTTTTGTCCTCAAGGAAGGCAAGAAGCGGCAAATCCGGCGCATGTGCGAACTGGTCGGACTCAAGGTGTTAGGGCTAAAGCGCGTGCGCATCGGGCGCGTGCTTCTGGGCGAGTTGCCTTGCGGGCAGTGGCGCTATTTGCGCGACGACGAAAAATTCTAGGCACTATCAACAACATAAAGGAGAACAGGTGGTGGATATCAAGAACATAGCCGTAATCGGTGCCGGCATCATGGGAAACGGCATCACCCAGGTTTGTGCCAGCGCCGGCGTTAATGTAATCATGGTCGACATCTCCGAGGCCGCCGTGAAACGCGGTCTTAGCACGATCACCAACAACCTGGCGCGTTTGGTCAAGAAGGAGAAAATCAGCGCTGCGAACATGGAAGCTGCCCTAGCCCACATCAGGATTTCAACCAGCTATGAAGACATCGTCGACAAACAGGTCGTCATAGAATCGGCGACAGAAAACGAAGAGTTGAAGTTCAAGATCATTCGCCAAATCGATGGTCTGTTAAATCCTCAGGGAAATATCGTTACCAACACTTCATCGATTTCGATCACCAAATTGGCTGCCGTGACCCAGCGGCCAGACCGGTTTATGGGCATGCACTTTTTCAATCCGCCGCCGCTCATGGAACTCATCGAACTAATACGTGGCATGCGAACTTCTGACGAATGCTTTGAGACAATCCATCAATTTGCCGCAAAGCTCGGCAAGATTCCGATTCCCGTCAAGAACACGCCAGGATTCGTGGTCAACCGGATTATCTGCCCGATGATCAATGAGGCGATTTTCGCCCTTCAGGAAGGGCTAGCGCCCGCAGAGCAAATTGACTCCGCGATGAAGCTCGGCACCAATATGCCAGTCGGTCCGCTCGCGCTGGCCGACATTATCGGCCTAGACACGTTGCTGACGATCATGGAAACTTTCTACCATGGATTTGACGACACCAAGTATCGGCCCGTTTTGCTTCTGAAGGAAATGGTCGAGGCGGGATTCTTGGGGAGGAAAACCGGGCGCGGGTTTTATACCTACGAATAATTGGCGATTACAAGCGCTCGAATTTTTCGGACGGGATGCCTCATCGAGGATCGACGGCGGTCAGACCAAGCAACACATGCGGATAAAAAGGGGCGCAGTTCCTACTGCGCCCCCTCATGACTAATTGACCAATTGAATTTGGCTATTATTTCTTATCTTTTTCTGCTGGCTTGTCGGCTTTCTTGTCCGCTTTCTTATCCGCCTTTTCAGCCTTGCCGGCTTTTTCGTCTTTCTTGGCGCCCTTCTCTGCCTTCTTGTCGGCCTTGGCCTCTTCTTTCTTTACATCTGCCTTGGCCGGCTTGTCCGCCTTTTTGTCAGCCTTGGCGGGTTCTTTCTTGGGGTCGGCAGCAGGTTTGGCTGCTTCCGCAGGTTTTGCAGTGGAAGCTGCGGTGGGCTTGGCAGCTGCAACGGACTTCGCTGCAGGAGTGGCAGTGGGCTTTGCCACCTCAGCCGGTTTCGCGGCGGGAGTTGGGGCTGCGGCAGGCTTTGCTGCTTCAGCAGGCTTAGCTGCCGGCGTGGGCTTAGGCGCAGCGCCACTAATGCTTATTTGCGGGCGCAGTTGTTCAACTGTGGCCTTGCCAATACCTTTGACCTTGTCCAGATCTTCAACGGACGTAAACGGGCCATTTTTTTGACGGTACTCAACGATCGCCTTGGCTTTTACCGGGCCTACTCCCTTCAGCTTTTCCAGTTCGGCCTGGGATGCTGCGTTGATATCGACGGCAGCAAAGGCCGCGCCAATGAAAGCAAGCAGTACGCTGATCAGCAGCAACAGTTTTTTCATATCATTCGTCTCCAAAATGGGGTGAAGAGCAAAAATAACTAACAGCCTGAGTACCTTATCCGACAATCTGTTCTTCGTCTACTACCAACATGGGTCTGTCAGCAATTATTTCAGTAGCGGCGCAACCGGACGGCGATTAAAATAAAGCTGTGAGCACGCCAAAGCAATCCGTAGACCTGACCCATCATTTCCTGATCGCCATGCCATCCATGGTCGACCAGAATTTCTCGCGCACCCTGACCTATGTCTGCGAACACAACGAGAATGGGGCACTCGGCATCATTATCAACCGGCCGACCGACATGAATGTCGCCGGCTTGTTCGAGCGCGTCAATATTCCGCTCGAAGAGGGGTTGCCTGGCGCCACCTATGGCGCGATGCCGGTATATTCTGGCGGCCCGGTGCAGACTGACCGCGGCTTTGTGCTGCACCGGCCATTGGGGCAGTGGCAGTCGACGCTAATTGTTAAAGACGAGATCGGGCTGACCAGTTCTCGCGACATTCTGCATTCGATGGGCATGCTCTGCGAACCAACCCAGGTTCTCGTCGCGCTTGGCTATGCTGGCTGGACAGCCGGCCAGATCGAGTGGGAACTGTCACAGAATGCCTGGCTTACCGTGCCCGCCGATCCGCATATCCTGTTCAACCTGCCGTCCGACGAACGCCTGACGGCGGCAATGCATTTGCTCGGCGTCGATTTCGCCAACTTCTCCGAAGTGGCGGGACATGCCTGAAACCGTTCTGGCTTTCGATTTCGGCCTCAAGCGCATCGGCGTCGCCATCGGCGATACGCTGCTCGGACAGGCGAGAGCATTGACGACCCTTGCTGTAGGAAGCAACGAGGCGCGTTTTAGCGCCATCGCCAAGCTGATCAACGAATGGCAGCCTCAGTTGCTGGTCGTCGGCCTGCCGCATGCGCTCGACGGAACCGAGCACGAAATGACGGCGCGCTGCCGCCGCTTCACCAACCGGCTCAAGGGCTGTTTCGCCCTGCCGGTGGTGCTAGTGGATGAGCGCTTCAGTTCATGCGAGGCCGAAGCTCGCCTCGCAGAAGCCGGACATGGCTGGCAGGCACGCAAACAGCGGGTCGATGCCGTTGCAGCAGAAATCATTTTGCAGGATTACTTCGATGTCCATGCCAACAAATCCCCCGCTGAAAACCGCGCCGTTGCCTGACGCGGAAACGTTGCTTGCCGCGCTTGCCGCGCAAATCAAGCCCTATGCCAGCCCCCATATGGCGCTAGTCGGCATCCATACCGGCGGCGTCTGGGTAGCCGAGCGGCTGCATGCCGCGCTCGGCCTTGCCATGCCGCTCGGCAGTATCGACGTCTCCTTCTACCGCGACGACTACAGCCAGCGCGGTCTGCATCCGGGCGTCAAGGCGTCGTCCATCCCGTTCGATGTCAATGGCGCGCACATCGTTATTGTCGACGATGTGCTGTACACCGGTCGCACCACCCGCGCCGCCATGAACGAACTATTCGACTACGGACGCCCTGCCCGCATCGACCTTGCCGTGTTGGTCGACCGCGGCGGACGCGAACTGCCGATCAGCCCTCGCTTCTGCTCTCACGCCATGGAACTTCCCGCTTCCGGCAATTTGCAACTGGAACGCGTGGAAGGAACCGGAAAAGATTTCAAACTTCTTCTGAGGTTGGCCGATGCCTAATCTGCAACTCAATACCAACGGCGAACTGCAGCACCTGCTCACCATCGAGGGGCTGCCACGAGAGATACTGACGACGATTCTAGACATCGCCGCGCCGTTTACCGAGGTGGCCGAGCGCGAGGTAAAGAAGCTGCCGCTGCTGCGCGGCAAAAGCGTCTTCAACCTGTTCTTCGAAAACTCGACACGCACCCGCACCACCTTCGAAATCGCCGCCAAGCGCCTTTCCGCCGACGTCATAAATCTTAACATCAGCGCCTCCAGCGCTTCCAAGGGCGAATCGCTGCTCGACACCATCGACAACCTCGCCGCCATGCAGGCCGATATGTTCGTCGTGCGCCATGCGTCGTCCGGCGCGCCCTACCTGATCGCGCAACACCTCGCCGCCAACAAACTTGACCACATCCATGTGGTTAATGCCGGCGATGGCCGCCATGCGCATCCGACGCAGGGCCTGCTCGATATGTACACCATCCGTCACTACAAGAAGGATTTCAGCAACCTGACCGTAGCGGTCGTGGGGGACATACTGCATTCCCGCGTTGCGCGTTCGCAGATTCATGCCCTGATTACGCTTGGCGTGCCGGAGGTACGGGTGATCGGACCAAAGACGCTGATGCCGACGTATATCGAGCAGTTCGGCACAAAAGCAAATTTGCGCGTGTTCCATGACATGCGCGAAGGCCTGCGCGGTGTCGATGTGGTGTCGATGTTGAGATTGCAGAACGAACGCATGCAAGGCGCGCTGCTGCCCAGCCCGCAGGAGTTTTCCAAAGTTTACGGGCTGACTCCGGAAAAGCTTGCGCTGGCCAAACCGGACGCCATCGTCATGCATCCGGGTCCGATGAACCGCGGCGTCGAGATCGACACATCCGTAGCCGACGGCTCGCAATCGGTGATCCTGCCACAGGTGACTTTCGGCATCGCCGTGCGCATGGCGGTCATGAGCATGTTGGCGGGAAATTGAGGACGCAAGCAAAATGAAAATTCAGATCAGGGGAGGCCGCGTCATTGACCCGGCCAGCAACATGGACCGCATGGCCGACGTATTCGTCGACAACGGCCGCATCGTCGGCATCAGCAACGCGCCGCAGGGTTTTGAAACCAGCGGCAGCATTGATGCGGCGGGTTGTATCGTCTGTCCAGGGCTGGTCGACTTGTCGGCGCGGCTGCGCGAGCCCGGCTTCGAATACCGCGCCACGCTAGAATCGGAAATGGCTGCCGCCGCAGCTGGCGGCATCACCAGCCTGGCCTGCCCGCCCGACACCGACCCGCCGCTGGACGAGCCGGGGCTGGTCGAAATGCTCAAGCACCGGGCGCGCCTGCCCGAATTCGCTCATGTCTATCCAATCGGCGCGCTGACGCTAAAACTCGCCGGCGAACGCCTGACCGAAATGGCGGAACTGGCAGAAGCGGGTTGCGTTGCCTTCGGCCAAGCCAATACCGCCATCGTCGACACCCAGGTTCTGTTGCGCGCCATGCAATACGCCGCCACTTTCGGCTTCCCCGTCTGGTTGCAGGCGCAGGACCCCTTCCTGGCAAGGAACGGCGTTGCTCACGACGGCGTGGTGGCAACGCGGCTTGGGTTGACCGGTATTCCAGTCGCAGCCGAAACCATTGCGCTAGCCACAATCCTGCAACTTGCGCGTGAAACCGGCGCCCAGATACATCTGACCCACATCTCCAGCGCCCTAGGACTCGAGATGATCGCCGCCGCGCGGCGCTCGGGAATTCCGGTAACCTGCGATGTCGCCATCCACCACCTGCATTTGTGCGATCACGACATCGGCGATTTCAGCCCTCACGCCCGCCTCGACCCACCGCTCAGGAGCCAGACAGACCGCGATGCGCTACGCCGCGGCTTGGCCGACGGCACTATCAACGCCTTGTGTTCTGACCATACCCCGGTGGATGACGACGCCAAGCAGGTGCCCTTCGGCGAGGCCGAACCCGGCGCCACCGGCCTCGAACTGCTTCTGCCACTGACGCTCAAGTGGGCCGCCGAGATGCAGCTGCCGCTGCCTCAGGCGCTGGCCCGCGTTACCAGCGGCCCGGCGCGCATTCTTGGCATCGAGGCCGGTAGCCTGGCAATCGGCGCGCCGGCGGACATCTGCGTCTTCGATCCGCAGGCCAGCTCCCTTATCAGCCGCGAAACCCTCAAAAGCCAGGGCAAGAACACACCCTTCCTCGGACAGGAGCTGCCGGGACGCGTGTGCTATACGCTGATTGATGGATATCTGGCTTATTCGACGACGTTTGCCTGAAGCGGCGGCCTGCCGCTGCTTCAGCTTACAATTACACCCTTATTGCTTGCGGAAAAGGAAATCATGGTCCAAAAATTTGTCCAGTGCTTTTGTCTTTTGCTTGGTTTATTACTCGCTGGACACGGAGCCGCCCAAGACAGGATGGTCAAGGTAGAAAAACCGGTGCTCACGCCGCAACCAGATAAGGCCCTCGTCATATTCGTCCGCCCGAGCATGCTCGGTGGTGCCTACGATGCCATAATTTTCGACACTGTCGAGTCCACAAAAGACGGGGAAGAAAAGATTGTCGGCTTTCTCGGACCCCACGACAAAATCGCCTATCAAGCAGACCCTGGCAAACATTGGTTTTTCAATACTAGCGTGGGCGGTCAGGCGAGCCATCTGTTGGCTAACTTGGAGGCAGGTAAAACCTATTACGTAAGGATTAAAGGTCATATAGGTTTTTTAGCTGGGAGATTTTCCCTGCGCCCTGTATCGCGTGAAGCAGGTGCCGAGTATTTCTTCGATCCACAAGAGGCCGAAAGTTGGAAAACCGCGGATAATTACTATGAAGCCACTCCTGCCGTGGAAGCTTGGATGAAGGAAAACCGCGACAGCATTATCGAGAAAAAGCGCGAAAGCCTGGCAAGATGGCAGGGCTTAGATGCAGAGCAGAAAAACTCGCTCACATTGAAAGCATCCGAAGGACACTGACCTTTCGCGTGCCGCACACGGGTTGATGAGCGGCACCGTTTCTACCGCGCCGCTCATTCGCCCTATACGCCCCAGACCACAGGCACCTTTTTCTTGAGTGACCACTCGAGCAATTCGAGCAACGGCGTGGCGCGCTGCGCCAGGCTGACGTAGGGACGCTTGCTGCCGTCAGGCGTCTGCTCAAACTGCGGAAGTTCTTCGTCCTGCATTGTTGCGCTCTGCGCTTTGTCGGCGGCAATTGCCTGCTTGAGCCGATCTATCGCTTCGGGCAATTGCTCGACGGTAAGAATGCCCTTGTCCGACGCTTCCTGCTTGCCCATGACCCCCATCATTTTCCTGGCAACGTCGCCGAACATGATGACATCGCCGGAGGCTTTTGATTGAAAAGTGATGATCACGATTCGAGTCCTTTCAGCCAATCGAGGATATGCTGCGCCGGCTTGATCCAGTCGCGCTCGAGCATCAGGCCATGCCCCAGTTCCTGGAATATTTCCGCATCGACCGAGTAAGCGCGCGCCGTCGTCTCCACCTGCGAGGGTGAAATCAGGTGGTCGTGTTCCGCTCCCATCACCAGCATCGGCGTCCCGGATATCAACCCTGGGTTTGCCAAATTGAATAGTGTCATGTCCCATATGGCCCGGTGCGATTCCGGCTGCGACATCCTGAAAAAACGCTGCAAATCCTGATCTGAAATCGGCTGGGCAAACAGCGCTTCACGCAAACTGTTGATCGACACTTGCCCCCCACCCATCAGGTTGTTGAGGTCGCCCAGCAAGTTAGGTTTATTGAACATCAGACTGAAGGCTGATGACATCAGGCCTTGCGGCGGCACCGAGCACATCAGCACCGCTGCCGGCGCAGAATGCTTTTCGAGATATTTCTGGACGACGAACCCACCCATGGAATGGCCGATCAGCACAGGAGGGGCAGGCAAGGTCGCGGCGATTTCCGCGACATCGGCTATGTAATCATTGATGCAGAAACTATCTACATGCTCCCGTCCACGGCTGGCGCCATGACCGGAGAGGGAAACTGCGTAGCTGGCATAGCCGTGTTCGGCAAAAAAAGGCAGAAAATGCTCATCCCAGCACCATGCGCCAGCGTATGCGCCGTGTACAAAAAGCAGCGGGGTCGGCTGGAGATTGTCCTGCGGCGCATGCGCGAGAACTTCCAGGGTTCCAAAACGCGGCCTGTTCATCGCTCTGAACCTGTCGGGCAATGTGTTGCGAACACGTTGGAGAGAAAGCAGAGGGTGTTAAGGCGGCGGGTGCAACGTAAGGTCATGTATTTCAAATCCAAAGAATTTATCGGTTGGTAAGGCTTACGCATTCTAGCCGAGAATGCATTTGGAACGCTGGAGAGATGCTATTCCAGCGCTGGTGGTATTGAACCGGCGAACTTTTGCTTGACCGCCGCCACGCGCGCCTCATGGATGCGTATCGGAATCTTCTCCGGGGTGGCGCATGACTTCGCAATAGCTCCGGCGTCTACGCTCTGCATTGCCACCAACGCGGCGCGCCACCTGTCGGCCTGGGGATAACTACGCTCGGTACTCCCCTTGCGACCGCGGTAGTCGGCTTCGCATGCCTGCAAAATATGGATAAATCGCTCGGGGCGGCGCAAACCATCGCAGCGCTCGATCATTTTCACGACTGTCTCGGGCCTGAGTTCATCGATGCGGTGAATGCCATCATGAAAGCCCGCCACCAGTAGCGCCAGGTCGCGGCATTCGGACGGCACGCGCAAGCGCTCGCAGAGCGGCCCGAGCAGCGCCATGCCCTGTTCCTCATGCCCGGTATGTCGCGGTAGCACATGCGACGGCGTGACGCCTTTGCCAATGTCATGCGTCAGCGCGGCAAAGCGTAGCGCAAGCCGGTTGGGTTGCGACTTGCTGATGCTGGCCGCAATATCCAACACCATCATCGTATGCACGCCAGCATCCACCTCCGGATGGAAATCGGAGCGCTGCGGCACTCCGAACAAGGCGTCGACCTCCGGCAGTATGCGCGCCAACGCGCCGCATTCCCGCAAACACAGGAACATGCGCGAAGGCGCGTCTTCATTCAGTCCTTTAGCCAGTTCCTGCCAGACGCGCTCCGAAACAAGGTGATCGACTTCGCCGTTTTCCACCATGCGCCGCATCAAGACAAGCGTTTCAGGGGCAATGCTGAAATCGGCAAAGCGCGCGGCAAAGCGCGCCACGCGCAGGATGCGCACCGGGTCCTCGGCGAAAGCGGGTGAAACATGGCGCAGCACTCGTGCTTGAATATCGGCACGGCCATGCCACGGATCGGTCAAATTGCCGTGCTCATCCTTGGCGATGGCATTGATGGTCAAATCGCGTCGCGCCAAGTCTTCTTCCAGCGTAACGCTCGGGTCGGCATGGAAAATGAAGCCATGATAGCCCGGCGCCGTTTTGCGTTCGGTGCGCGCCAGCGCGTATTCTTCCTGCGTCCTGGGATTGATGAACACCGGAAAATCCTTGCCCACCGGCCTGTAGCCGAGCTTCAACAGGTCTTCCGGTGTTGCTCCGACAACCACATAGTCACGCTCATGCACCGGCAATCCGAGCAATTCGTCGCGGACAGCGCCGCCTACGGTATATATTTCCATCTCAGGGAAGATCTTCGACCCTGCTCACATCTATTACCTTGCGCGATCCCACCACGCCAAGCCTGCTCTTGAGCGATTGCGGCTTGCTCTCCATCAGCGCCGCGTAGTACACGGTATTGTTCATCACCTTCTTGACGTAGTCGCGCGTCTCGTTGAAGGGGATCGTCTCGGCATAGATGGCGCCTTCCAACGGTTTTTCGGCACACCATCTGCGCGCCCGGCCGGGTCCGGCGTTATAAGCGGCTGAGGCAAGCACCGGATGATTGTCGAGACCGGCAAGCACCATGCGCAAGTAATTGGTGCCGAGTTCAATATTGGTATCCATCTCGGCAACCTTGGCCGGATGGTAGCTTTTGAGTCCGATTTTCTTCGCCACCCACCTTGCCGTCTTTGGCATCAGTTGCATCAGGCCCTGTGCGCCAACGCTGGACTTGGCGTTCATCACAAAACGGCTTTCCTGGCGCATCAGACCATAAACCCACTCGCTATCCAGGGACATCTGTTTTGTTCTGGGAACGACATATTCGCGAAAAGGCGTGAGATAACGCATCGAGTAATCGTGCTCAACTTGCGTCTTGTCGGCGGCGTTGATAGCGCGGTCGAATACTTGGGCGCGGCGCGCCATCTCAGCAGCCGCCAACAATTGGCGATCTTCCATGCCGCGCAACGTCCATGCCCATTCACGCACGCCTTCGATGCGCAGATCAAGACGAATCAGCGCCAGTGCGCGTCGCAGACCCGAATTCTGATTGGCTGTGGCAATATCTTCCTTAGTCAGTGACGCAGCTTTCGCTGGCAGCTTGACCGACAGACCAAGCTCTTCCAAAGCCAGAGTACCGTAGAAATTTGGCTGGCCGTAGATACGCCGGTAGAGCGCCTGCGCTTCATCCTGATGGCCGAGCGCTGCTTGCGCCCGCGCCAACCAGTAAGTCCAGTCGGGCTGAGCCGCCATCCGCGGCGGCATTAGCCCAATAGTACGTTTGACCGTTGCCCAGTCCTGTGCTCGCAACGCGGCGCGGGTCTTCCATGCCAGTTGCTCATCGGAAAGTGTTGTTTCCGAGGCCGCGCTCTTTTCTGGTGGCTCGCTTGCCTGTCGCGCAGCTTCCTCGTACCAGGCCAAGGTATCGGGCATATGGCGTTGCGCCGCCGCCAACGCCAGTTGTCCCCAAGCATAGCCACGGTCGGAAGCAGGAAACTTATCCTTGATTTTCTGCCAGTGCGCGGCTGCAGCGGATGGATCGCTTCTCGCCAAGCGTTGCACGGCATAAAGCGCCATTTCCCGATTCAAACGCGAATCGCCCTTAAAATCGGCAGGGAGTTTGTCGAGATAACGATCCGGCTTGTCGGCGATAGAGCTTAACGTCTTGGCATCCGGCATCTGGTTGAGCGGCAGGTATTCGGCAGTCTGCTTCGCCACGCCCAGCTTCTTCGCTTCGAGCAGGTGGCGCATGCGCTGCCAGACGTCGCTAGCGGTAATGCTGCCATTGACGATCATCGCTTCCATCAAAGGCACGCAGGAATCGGGCAGATCAAGTGTGGAAAACCATATCTGGCGGGCTTCTACCAGCGCCGTGCTGTCCCGCTGGGCCAAGTGCCGTGCCTGAAGCGAATAGCAGTTGATTTCCTGGTCCGGCTGCACCAATTGCGGGTATTCGCGCTGGAATGTCTCCCATAGGTGGCGCTTGCCCAGCACCTTGAGCCAATCACCGCGCAGCTTCTCGGTAGTATAGGAACCGGCGTAGCGCTTGAAATAGTTTTCCAGTCTGGCTGTCAGCTGGGAACTTAGTGGAGTTTCGGCCTTGGTGTGTCCGCCGTTGTCATCCTCGAGCGTCTGGCGCAATTGCCAATATTCCACCCAGGGTTCCAGATCGTGGCCGCGCACCGTTTCGAGCAGTTTGCCGAGTTTGGCGCGATCGCCCTTGCGGAAAGCATCTCTTGCGGCAAGGATTTTTTCGTCACTACGCACTGCATTGGCATCTCCATCGGCCTGCGCCGGTAACGTCAGCGCTGAAAGAAACAGTGCGGCCAAAGGAATTAGCAAAAACCTGGGGTTCATCAGTTCAACAACTCTCCATCTCTTTATTATGCCGCAGTAACGCCTTGTCTGCTGTTATGAAATGGACAGTGATTGCCCATCTTTCCTGATTTTCCAGGTAATCAGATCGAACCGGGCAGAATTTTGCGAATAAATTCTAGCCGCCTTTTGCAAGCATATTTCATTACCCTGGTGAAAAGCCGCATATAGCTACCGCTACCATCGTCAAGTTCGATGGCAACTGCCACATACTGTCCCTTGGATCACCAGTCAATCAGTTGGGGTTGTATGGTTACAGCGACGAACGCTTCTTGCGCTGCGTATCGGCGAATGCCAGCGTTTCGATATTGAACTTCCGTATTTCCTCCAACACCAGCCGAGCGGTATTCCTGCTGTCTTCATGTCCCTTATTGGCAGCAGGAGTTTTAAACTTTGACTTTAATTTAGTCAGACGCAATCCTTCCTCAGCCAACCGCAAGCCATCCTCAGCCTGCCTTGTTCTGAATTCGACCTGCCTTATCCCCTCCTTGACTTCTTTTTTACCTTCTTCGATAGTTTTTCGGTAGAAAGCGATTCTTTCTTGAGAATACTCAACCGAACTCCTTTTATCGCCACATCCCTTGGTTTTATCAGCATTGGAACAGTCCGCCCCCGCAACAGCAACACTCAATGCTCCCATGACAAGAAGCAGGGCAACCAAGCCTTGACGCAATGCAGCAACTGCACAACGGACACAGGACATGGCTTGTGAATGAAGTTTTTTCGCGCTGTGATGGACGGGGTTATCGAGACCTCCGCTCATGCCTTGCGCGCTCTGGCGTGCAAGGCCAATTCGGCTGGCCTCTTCTTGGATTCTAGTTCGAGCCTTCAATGGAATAAAGGCGTTTTTTCTCGGATGCCCGACCCAAATAGGTGGCCCTTGAATACAAACAAAAAAAGCGGCTTTCCATCTGAAAAGCCGCTTGAGACCTGGTGGTGATGGGGGGACTTGAACCCTCGACCTACGGATTATGAATCCGTCGCTCTAACCAGCTGAGCTACATCACCGTTCGAAACGCAGGCAAATAGCCTGCTTCGGAGGGGCAGAATTATCGGTTGCCGGTCTGCGTCTTGTCAAGTAAATCAAGGCAATCGGGAAGAACGGGGTAGCCATGCCTATGGCTGGATTCAGAATACTGGTTCGCTTTTCGAATGACTGGTTGCCGAGCGCCGAGCAATAATCCAGCCGCCAGAAATTCGGCGCCAAACACGAAAATCAGGCTGGCCACCCTAAAGAGGCCACTCTTCAAGGCCTCCGACAATATCAACCGCCGGTTATCAATTGGCCACAAGCTAGCGAGGATCATAGTCATATGGTCATATACCGGCAAGCCGTATCGATAAATTGTCAAATCATTGGCGCCAGCCAGCGCTCCGCCTCTGTCAAACTCATGTTAGCGCGTCGCGCATAGTCTTCTAGTTGATCGCGGCCTATCCTGCCGACGGTGAAATATTCGGCCTGCGGGTGCGAGAAATAGAAACCGGACACCGACGCCGCCGGCGACATGGCGAAGGACTCAGTAAGTGAAACCCCTACGTTAGCGGTGGCGTCTAGCAACGCGAACAGCGCGCCCTTGCCGGTGTGTTCGGGGCAGGCAGGATAGCCGGGCGCGGGGCGAATGCCGCGATATTTTTCTGCGACCAGTTCATCGTTTTTCAGATTTTCGGCGGCGGCATAGCCCCAGAACTCCTTGCGCACGCGTTCGTGCAGCCATTCGGCGCAGGCTTCCGCCAGCCGGTCGGCGAGCGCCTTGAGCATGATGGCACGGTAGTCGTCGTTGGCGGCCTCAAATTCGGCGAGTTTCTTGTCGATGCCGATGCCGGCGGTGACAGCAAAAGCGCCGATCCAGTCCGGCGTCCTACCTGTCTTGGGCGCAATGTAATCGGCCAGGCACAGATTCGCCTTGCCCTCCAGACGCTGACGCTGCTGGCGCAGGAAGCGCAGCGTGGCAAGCGGCTGGCCGCGCGTCTCCTCGGCATACACTTCGACATCGTCGCCGCAGGCGTTGGCAGGGAACAGGCCAAATACAGCATTGGCGGAAAGCCAGGGAACATCCGCCTGCGCCGCGACGATCTGGGCCAGCATGGCTTGGGCATCCTGATAGACGTTGCGCGCAGCTTCGCCTTTTTTCGGATCGTCGAAGACCTTCGGGAACTTGCCATGTATATCCCAGACCTGAAAGAACGGACCCCAGTCGATGTAACGCGCCAGCGTGGCAAGGTCGATGTTCTTCAGCGCTGTGACGCCGGGCTTGGCTGGCGGCTGCGGCGCATAGTCGAGTTTGGCCCGGTTCGCCCGCGCAGCAGCAAGCGAAAATAATGGGGTCTCCTGTTTGTGAGCATGCTGCTCGCGCAGCTTTTCCTGATCTTCGGCCAGTTCGCGCAGAAAGGCTGCGCGGCTGGCTCCGTCTTTGGTCAGGAGGCGCGATACCACGCCGACGGCGCGTGAGGCATCTGGCACATACACCACCGGCCCTTGGTAATTCGGCGCAATCTTGATGGCAGTATGGGCGCGACTGGTAGTCGCCCCGCCGATCAACAGCGGCGCGGTCAAACCCTGACGCTGCATCTCGGCGGCGACATGGCGCATTTCTTCCAGCGACGGCGTAATCAGGCCGGACAGCCCGACGACATCGGCTTGATGTTCGCGCGCCGACGCCACAATCTTGTCGACTGGCGTCATCACGCCCAGATCGATCACCTCGTAGCCGTTGCAGCCGAGCACCACGCCGACGATATTCTTGCCGATGTCGTGCACGTCGCCCTTGACCGTGGCCATCACGATTTTGCCCTTGGCCGTAGCGCCGGTGTGCGCCTTTTCGGCCTCAATGTAGGGCAGCAGGTGCGCCACCGCCTGTTTCATCACCCGCGCCGACTTGACCACTTGCGGCAGGAACATCTTGCCCGCGCCGAACAAGTCGCCGACCGCATTCATGCCACCCATTAGCGGCCCTTCGATGACCATCAGCGGCCCGAGTCCCTTGGCCTCGGCTTCCAGCCGAGCTTCTTCGGTATCTGTTTCGATGTATTCGGTAATGCCCTTTACCATTGCATGCGCCAGCCGTTCGCCAACCGGGGCATTACGCCAAGCCAAGTCTTCCACCTGGGTTTTGGCGCTGCCCTTGACGGTTTGCGCAAATTCCACCAGCCGCTCTCCGGCATCGGGCGACTGGTTGAGCACCACCGCCTCGACACGTTCGCGCAAATTCCTGGGAATTTCTTCATACACGCCGAGCTGCGCGGCATTGACGATGCCCATGGTCATGCCGGCCTGGATCGCGTGGTAGAGGAAAACGGTATGAATCGCCTCGCGCACCGGGTCGTTGCCACGGAAGGAGAACGAGACGTTGGAGACGCCGCCCGAAACATGGGCATGCGGCAGATTATCGCGAATCCAATGCGTTGCCTCGATGAAATCGACAGCGTAGTTATTGTGTTCCTCGATGCCGGTGGCGACGGCGAACACGTTCGGGTCGAAGACGATGTCTTCGGCGGGAAAGCCATTTGCCGTCAGCAGCGCATAGGCGCGTTGGCAGATTTCGGTCTTGCGTTGAAAGGTGTCGGCCTGGCCTTGCTCGTCGAAAGCCATGACGATGGCCGCCGCGCCGTAGCGCCGGATCAGCCGCGCCTGTTCGAGAAACTTCGCTTCGCCCTCCTTGAGCGAAATCGAGTTGACGATGCCCTTGCCTTGCAGGCATTTCAACCCGGCTTCCAGCACTTCCCAGCGCGAAGAGTCGACCATCACCGGCACCCGCGCGATGTCCGGTTCGGCAGCGATCAGGTTAAGGAACTTAACCATGGACGCCTTGCCATCGAGCATGGCTTCATCCATGTTGATGTCAATCACCTGCGCCCCAGCGTCGACCTGGGCACGCGCCACCGCCACCGCCTCGTCGAACTGGTCGCTGAGGATCAGCCGGGCGAATGCCTTGGAGCCGGTGACGTTGGCGCGTTCGCCGACATTCACGAACAGCGAATCGTCGCCGATGTTGCACGGCTCAAGACCAGCCAGGCGCAGCTTCTTTTCCGGTGTTGGCGGAATGCGTGGTTTTATCCCGTCGAGCGCCCGAGCAATGGCGCGAATGTGGTCGGGCGAAGTGCCGCAGCAGCCGCCGGCAATATTGATGATGCCGGTCTCGGCCCACTCGCGAATCGCAGCGGCGAGCATTTCCGGCGTCTCATCGTAACCGCCGAAGGCGTTCGGCAGGCCGGCGTTCGGATGCGCCGAGACGAAGCAGCCGCAGATGCGCGACAGTTCCACTACATGCTGGCGCAGTTCGCCCGCGCCGAGGGCGCAGTTGAGGCCGAAGGACAGCGGACGGGCGTGGCGCAGCGAATTCCAGAAGGCTTCCGCCGTCTGGCCGGACAGGGTGCGGCCGGAAGCATCGGTGATAGTGCCGGAAATCATGATCGGCAAGCGCTTGCCAGACTCGTCGAAATACTGCTCGACGGCGAACAGCGCCGCCTTAGCGTTCAACGTGTCGAACACCGTCTCGACCAGCAGCATGTCCGCGCCACCCTCGGCCAGACCGCGCACGGAGACGATGTAATTCTCGGCCAACTCGTCGAATGAAACATTGCGGAAGCCGGGATCGCTGACCTTGGGCGAGATCGAGGCGGTGCGCCCGGTCGGCCCGAGCACGCCAGCGACGAAGCGCGGTTTGGCCGGGTTCTTCGCCGTCCATTCGTCGCAAACCTCGCGGGCCAACCGCGCCCCGGCGAAATTCAGCTCATAAACGATGGCCTCCAGCCCGTAATCGGCCTGCGACACCGCCGTTGAATTGAAAGTGTTGGTCTCAAGGATGTCCGCGCCCACTGCCAGATATTCGGCGTGAATGCCGCGGATCACGTCGGGCCGAGTCAACAGCAGCAAATCGTTGTTGCCCTTGAGATCATGTTGATGATCTTTGAAGCGAGCGCCGCGAAAATCGGCCTCAGTCAGCCCGTGGCGCTGGATCATGGTGCCCATCGCCCCGTCCAGGATCAGGATGCGCTGGCGGAGGAGGTCGCTGAGTTCGTTGCTGCGGTCTGGCTGCATGGGCGTAATTCTTTCAAGGCGAAGCAGCGATTTTATCACGCAGGTTTGATTGGCCTGCCTGCCGATAGTGACCCGTCAGCCCATGAATGCGCTTTCGATTGCCCCCCGATACTAGTGCTTGTGCAATAATTCCGAAACTTCCGCCATAACCGCCGGCGGCAAAGAATAGCGAGGATTTATGGCTCAATACTCGGCCTACGGGGACAAACGGCTGCTGATCATCGACGACATGCCCGACATGCGCAGTTCCTTGCGCAGCCAGATTGCGGCCCTCGCGATAGAAAAGGTGGGGGTAGCAGGAAGCGTTCGCGACGCCCTCGAACAGCTCAAGAAGAACAAGTACGACATCATTCTCAGCGACTATTACCTGGGCGGCAGCACTGACGGCCAGCAGTTTCTTGAGTATCTGCGGACACGCAACATCATCAGCCGCGCCACGCTGTTCATCATGATCACCGCAGAGACCGGCTACGAGAGTGTCGTCACTGCGGCCGAGTGCCTGCCGGACGACTACCTGCTCAAGCCATTCACCGCCGATACCCTGAAATCGCGGCTTGATCGTTTGCTGGAAAAGAAATCGCGCTTGGCCAAGATTGATATGCTGCAAGACCAGGGACGCTGGCCTGAAATTATTGTCGACTGCGACTGGATAATTTCGTCCAAGGACAAGTACATGGTTGACGCCATGCGTATCAAGGGAAATGCCTTGATCATGTCCAAGCAGTTCGACGAAGCCATCGAATTCTACGAAAAGGCCCTGGCGCTGCGTCCGATGCCATGGGCAAAGCTTGGGCTGGCGAAGGCATTGCGCGGCAAGGGAGATGGCGAACGTTGCAAGGCGGTTCTGAATGAAATTATCGTCGAAACCCCTAATTTTCTTTCTGCCTACGACCAGTTGGGTAGCATCCACCTTGAGGAAGGAAAAAACGACGAGGCGCTGAAAGTACTCGACAACGCCAGCAAAGTTTCGCCAAGCTCATTGGCGCGGCATCGCTCGATCGCAGGAATTGCCGAGGATATGGGCGATTTCAGTCGTGTCGAGAAAGCGTTGAGTACCGTAGTGCTCAAAACGCGCAACTCGCCGCTGCGCGAATCCTCCGATTTTGCCAAGCTTGGCAATGCGCTCACCGAGATAGGCGAGCCGGCCAAGGCGGTCGCCGTAATCGAGGAAGCCAAGACCACTTTCAAGGATGCCGCCGATGTCACGCTGCTGGCGGCTACCGAAGCCGTGGCCCAGCAAAAGGCCGGAAATCCCGAGTTGGCGAAAAAGGCGCTGGAACTGGCAATGCAGGGGGATTCCCGAAAATTGCCCGAAGCCACGGCGATGGCCATCGTCAAGGCATGCTTGGTCAACGACAAGCAGGACGAAGCCTTGGCCATTCTCAAGAACGTGATCCAGAACAACCCGGATTCAGTCACGATCCACGCCCGCGTTACCAATGTGATGAAAGACCACGGCGGCACGGAGCTTTCAGAAAAGCTTATCGAAACCTGCGCCAAGGAAATCATCCAACTCAACAACGAGGCAGTGGAGAAAGCCAAGAAGGGAGAGTTTGCGGTGGCGGCGCAAATGCTTACCGAAGCCGCGGAACGCTTGCCGGACAATCTGCAAATCGTTTCCAATGCATCCTTCTCTCTGCTACTCGACGTCTTCATGAACGGCATGGACGCCGCCAAGCTTCGCGAAGCCATGAACTATCGACAAGCCGTGCTGGATAAGAACAACAACCATCCAAAGCTTGCCGACATCACCAACCTGATAGCGAAAATCCAGCAGAAGTACAGCCTGGTTTCACAATAAATTAAGGGCACCTTTAAGTGAGCTTCGCCGAAGTCGCCGCCCTAACCATCCACGACGTCAAGAACCGTCTAGCCCAACTCGCCGGTCGCGCCGAGACGCGCGGCGATGTCGAGACCTTGCGCATGGCGCTGGAAGCCTCGGAAACTCTGACACGCCTGCTGGTTTTCTACAAGTCGGAAACGGGCTTGCTTGGCCTCGAAATCGACGCCCACGCGCCAGCCGACCTCGCCACCGAACTGGCTAAAGAAACTGGGGGGCTAGGCAAGTTCGCGATTGAGGCGGATTGCAGCAATGCGCCGGCGCTCTGGTTCTACGATGAAACGCTTGTGCGCATGCTGCTCGCCAATGCCCTGCACAATGCCCTGCGCTATGCCCGCAAGCAGATCGTAATCGCCGTGACCGATCTTGGCGACTATCTGGAATTCAGCGTGCGCGATGACGGTAATGGTTATCCGGAAGAGATGCTCGCCGATACCGAAGCATCGGCCCCGGTCACGCGCGAGGGCACCGGCCTCGGTTTGCGCTTGGCAAAACGCATTGCCGAGATGCACGAGAACGGGGGGCGGCGCGGTGAAATCAGGCTGTCAAACGAAGGCGGGGCGGTATTCAGGCTGATGCTGCCGAAATAGGCATGGCTTCGCATTTCTCCTGCTTCGTCACCGGTACCGACACCAACGTCGGCAAGACCCTGATAGCCGCTGCCCTGCTACACAAATGCCGCGCACACGGTTGGCGCTCGGTCGGCATGAAACCCGTGGCTTCCGGCTGCACACAATATGTCGACGGCACATGGCGCAACGAAGACGTGGAAGCGCTGGCTGCGGCAAGCAGCATCCGGGGCGACCGTGCGCTCGTCAATCCCTACCTGTTGCGCGAGGCGATTGCGCCGCACCTCGCCGCCGACCACGTTGGCGTGCACATCGACCCCAAAGTAATAATGGATAGCTACCGGCAATTGTCGGAACAGGCCGATGCCGTGATCGTCGAAGGCGCAGGAGGTTTTCTGGTGCCGCTGGCCGGCGATTTCGACAGCGGCGATCTGGCACGGAATCTTGGCTTGCCGGTAGTGCTGACGGTCGGCATGCGGCTGGGATGCATCAACCACGCCCTGCTTACCCAGGATGCAATCGTCACACGCGGACTCAAGCTGGCAGGTTGGGTAGCCAACTGCATGGAGCGCGACATGGCCTGTCTTGAGGAAAACCTGGCAAGCCTCAAGCAACGGCTGCATGCGCCGCTGCTCGGCACGGTGCCGTTCATGGAAGCGCCCGATCCGGTCAAGGCATCGGAGTATTTGGCTCTGCCCTTTCAGGACAGCTTGTAACCGCGGTGCAGGGCAACCGCGCCTGCGCTCAGGTTGAAGTATTCGACTCGCTCCAGGCCGGCCTGCTCCATCATGGCCTTGAACGTTTTCTGGTCGGGATGCATGCGGATCGACTCGGCCAAGTAGCTATAACTGGCGGCATCCTTCGCCACATTCGCGCCCAGCCACGGCAGCACCTTGAAGGAATAGAAATCGTAGGCCGGCGCGAGCGGTTTCCAGATTTTTGAAAACTCCAGCACCAACAGCCGTCCGCCGGGACGCAGCACACGCCGCATCTCGGCCAGCGCCAAGTCCTTGTGGGTCATGTTGCGCAAGCCGAAGGCAACGCTGACGCAATCGAAATAGCCGTCCGGGAATGGCAGCTTTTCGGCGTCGCATTGCGCTACCGGCAGCACGTAGCCTTTATCGAGCAGGCGGTCGCGGCCTACGCCAAGCATGGCGCTATTGATATCGGTGAGCCAAACTTGCCCGCCGCCATGCTTGCCGACGCGTTTGGCAAAGGCCAGCGCCAGGTCGGCGGTGCCGCCCGCCACGTCGAGCACGCGCTCGCCCGGCTTGACGCCGGATAGCTGAATGGCAAAAGACTTCCACAAGCGGTGCAACCCGAGCGACATAAGATCGTTCATGAGGTCGTACTTTTGCGCTACGGACGTAAACACGTCGGCGACGCGCTGCGCCTTCTCGCTTTCGCTCACTCGCTCAAAACCGAAATGGGTTTCTGGATTCGCCATGATCAAACGACTTCGAAGCTGCTCCGCTCAAAATCGGCGCCGCGTTCGATCAGGCGGGTCAGGCGAAGCTGGTGGGAGTTACCGGAATAGACGTCGAGCACGCGTCCAATGCGAAACCATCCGCTCGGGGTCACGACGCAGGGAGGCTCCTGCAGCAAAGCAACCGCGGGCAGCAGAAAACCTTGATGATATTGCTCGTTGGCTGCCGCCGCTTTCGCTCCGTTGCCGCAAAGAGCCACTGGCTCGGGTATTCCGGGAAATATCGTGACGCTGGCGCAAAGCGTATTGCGCTTCGTGTCTGCCGCCACCCAGCGCACTTCTCCCAACAAAAAACCACGCGCGTCTGCGGGACGCAACGCTACCAACTGGTGCCGGCAAAGACGCATTCCATTCGCGCCGTAAGAACGCCCGAGAAGCATGCCGGCCGCTTTTTCGCTTTCATCGAGCACGCGCCATTCTTCAGCCGCGAAAACTGGCTGCTGGCTGAAATCCAGGTCGGCGTGGGTCTCAACCCGGCCGAAAGTCGCAATTTGCTCGAACTCGCGCCGAGATAGTTCCGGCTTGTCGGGGTTACGGCCCGGCTGGCGGAATGCCTTGCCGGAAATAATAGCGTGTATTGCCTCCATGCCACCAATCAACTGGCAGGTACCGTTGCCAGTGGCTTCGGCCACATTGCGAACACCTATGACCGGCTTCCTCCGTCCGCCCTTGCACCAGAATTGATACACCTGTTTCAACAGCGTCTCGGCGCCGGGTTGGGTGCAATCCTCGCCGAGGTCGATGCTGGCCGGAGTGTCGCCGCGTTCCAGCAATGCCAGGCGTTTCTTGAGGCTACGCCGTAGCTCGGTCAGTTCCAGCCAGCGCTGTTTCGGGCCGGGCGCATCGATTCTTTGATCCGCGGCCATAACGTTGAATTTTGCCGGTTGATCGCCGCCAAGATTGACACACAGCGGCAGCGTCTTGAGCTCTGCCAGGGGCGCAGGCAGATCCGCCAATAACGATACCTTCGCTGCCCAGCGCTGCGCCCAGCGCTGCATCCAGGCCAGATATTTGGCGCTGAGTTCCCAAGGATATGCCGCCTCGATCAACAGCGCCTCGACATAAGCGTCTTGCGCCGTGGTAACGCCGGCGTGCGGACGCATTTTGTCGTCGACAGGTTGTTGCGTCAGCTTCAGCCGTTCGGCGACACGATAGATGCGGTGTAGACGGCGACAGTATTCCGTTCCGAGCGGCAGGCCGGCGCGGCAGGCATCGATCTGGGCAGCAGTCAGCGTGGTCAAGGCGCGTTCGGCAGCCAGCGCCACATTGAGGGTAATGGTGTCTCCCTCGATGCTGGCGCGCAAACAATGCAGATAGCCGATGGCCAACCCCTGCCAGAGGTCCTGACTGACATCGAAAGCAGCCTGTTCCGATGCTGCCAGAGGCAAAGGGTGGCTGACAAAACGACGCGCGGTTTCTTCCTGGACGAAGTGGGCTGGCTCACGCAACAATTCGAGAATTCTCAGGCGCTCGGCGGGCGGAATGGGATAACGGTTGAGCAGGTTCAACTGGTTCAGCAACTGCTCCTGGCTTTGCGCCGCTTTAGTCAGTGGCAGGATCGTCAGCCAGGTTTTGCAGGCCTGGGCAGTAACAAACGCGGGCTGTTTTCCGGAACCGCTACCGGAAACAGTGGGCAGGCCGAAATCGAGGCTGTCGCTCATTTGTCATCCTTTGCCGTCGCAATGTTCTTCTATCAGTGCCCGGGCGATGGCTTCGCGCAAGGACTGGGTCGTCACTTCAGGGCGTGCCGCCGCCGCGGAAACAGGGCGCAATGGCGCTGCCCAGATCGGCGCCGGGAAATGCGCATCGTCAGCATAGCGCGGAATCACATGCCAGTGCAGATGCGGCGTGACATTGCCGAGGCTGGCGAGATTCACCTTGAGCGGCTGGTAGAGCCTGTGTATTGCGGTCTCGACCGCAAACACGACTAACATCAGGTGTTGCCGCTCGAAGCTGGACAGTTCCGTCATTTCACGCGCATGGTTGCGCCAAATGACGCGACAGAAACCAGGATAGCCGCTTTCGAGCTTGTCGTCTCCGGCTTGGTCGACGCGCACGACGCGGCATAGCGCGTTCTCCCAGACGATCTCTCCGCCGGGTGTCTGGCAAAGTTCGCAGTTGGGGATGGGGGGGATCATGTTGCTCCTACAGTAAGACTCTTTCTATCCCGCCATTGTTGGCTTTTTCCACATAATCTTTCAGCCAGTCCGGCCCGAGCAATTCCCTAGCGAGTTCCACCACGATGTAACCGGCGCTGGTGTTTGCGTCGTCATTGTAGCGATTCAGCCCCTGCTGGCAGCTGGGGCAGGAGGTAAGAATTTTCACTCCACCCTGGAAGCCGTCCTCGCGCAACTTCGCCGCGCCTTGTTCGATTTCTCCCTGCTTGCGGAAACGCACCTGGGTAGACACGTCCGGGCGCGTCACCGCCAGCGTGCCCGCTTCGCCGCAGCAGCGGTCGTTAAGCGCGACCGGCTGGCCCATCAGCGCATTCACCACCTTGATGGCCTGATGTTGTTTCATCGGCGTGTGGCAAGGCTCGTGGTACATGTAGCGCATGGTTTTGGAGCCTTCAAGCTTGACGCCTTTTTCCATCAGGTATTCATGGATATCGAGCAGGCGGCAGCCGGGGAATATCTTGTCGAACTGGTATTTCATCAACTGATCCATGCAGGTGCCGCAGGATACGATAACCGTCTTGATGTCGAGATAGTTGAGCGTGTTGGCAACGCGGTGGAATAGCACGCGGTTGTCGGTGGTAATCTGCTCGCCCTTGTCCTCGTCACCCGAGGCGGTCTGCGGAAAACCGCAGCACAGGTAGCCGGGCGGCAACACGGTCTGGACGCTCAGATGGTAAAGCATGGCCTGCGACGCCAGGCTGACTTCCGAGAACAGACGCTCCGAACCGCAGCCGGGGAAATAAAAAACGGCGTCGCCCTCGTTATCCTTCAATCCATTCTTGAGCGGATCGCGAATAATGGGCACGACGGTCCGATCCTCGATATCGAGCAGGGCGCGGGCGGTGCGTTTCACCAATCCGCCGGGCAAGGGCTTGTTGATCATGTGGATGATCTGCCCCTTCAACGGCGGGTGCCCCAGCGTCGCGGGGGGATGTCTGACCACACCCTGCGTCAGGGGCTTCGCCAGTCGATAGGCGAGGCGTTGCCCCGCGTAGCCGAGACGGATCATAAACAGGCGCAGGAGCTTGATCAGCTTCGGATTGACCGTATTCAGGAACATCAGTGCTGCCGCCTTGCCCGGATTGAATTTCTGCTTGCCCTGGCGGCGCAAGAAGTTACGCATTTCCACCGAGACGCTGCCGTAGTCGATGTCCACCGGGCAGGGCGTCAGGCACTTGTGGCAGACAGAGCAATGGCCTGCCACATCGGCGAATTCGTCGAAGTGCTTGAGCGACACGCCGCGCCGCGTCTGTTCCTCATACAAAAATGCCTCGATCAAGAGCGACGTGCCGAGGATCTTGTTGCGCGGGCTGTAGGATAAGTTTGCGCGCGGCACATGCGTCGAGCACACCGGCTTGCACTTGCCGCAGCGCAGGCAGGCCTTGATCATGTCGGCGATGCCGACGATCTCCGACTGCTCCATGATCAGCGATTCCGTGCCGAGCAGGCTGAACGACGGCGTGTAGGCGTTGCGCATGTCGCCGCCAGGCATCAGCTTGCCCTTGTTGAAGCGACCTTCGGGATCGATGCGCTGCTTGTATTCGCGGAACGGGCGCAGTTCCTCGTCGGTCAGGAATTCCAGCTTGGTGATGCCGATACCGTGCTCGCCGGAAATGACGCCACCAAGTTCCCGCGCCAGCGCCATGATGCGCACCACTGCCGAGTGGGCGGTGTGCAGCATGTCGTAGTTGTCGGAATTGACCGGGATGTTGGTGTGCACGTTGCCGTCGCCGGCGTGCATGTGCAGCGCCACGAACACCCGGCCGCGCAGCACTTCCTGATGTATCTGTCCGAGCTTGTCGACAATCTGGCGATACACCACGCCGTCGAAAATCTTGAACAAGTGCTGGCGCAGCTCGGTCTTCCACGAGACGCGCACCGAATGATCCTGCAAGCGGTGGAACAAGATAGGGTTAGGCGTGCGGTTGGTCAACTCGTCGGCATGCACACCGTATTCGGCGAACTGCGTCTCGGCAGTCGCCAGCGGCAAGTCGAGATTATCGAGCAGCCACTGCCAGCGGCAGCGAGCGTTGGCCACATAATTGAGCGCCGCCTGACGGCGATCGCCCAATAACGTTTCGGCATCCAAGCCGGTGTCGGCGGTATTCAGCGGCAGGTCGCCGCTCAGGAAATCGGTCAGCGCCTGGCACAGGTCGAGCTTGTTCTTGATCGACAGCTCGATGTTGATGCGATCGATCCCGTCGCAGTAATCGCCCATGCGCGGCAGCGGAATCACCACGTCCTCGTTTACCTTAAAGGCGTTGGTGTGTCGGGCGATAGCCGCAGTGCGGCTGCGTTCGAGCCAGAATTTCTTGCGCAATTCGGGCGTAACGGCGATAAATGCCTCACCACCATGGGTGGCAGCAATCCGCGCCACCTCCGAGGCAGCCGCCATCACCATGTTTTCGTCATCGCTAGCGATGTCGCCAATCAGCACCATCTTCGGCTTGCCATGGCGCTTTGCCTTGGTAGCGTAGCCAACGGCGCGGATATAGCGCTCGTCCATGTGTTCCAGTCCCGCCAGCACTGCGCCGCCAGGCGTGGTCTTCATGTATTCAGTGATCTCGACAATGCTCGGCACCGCCTCGCGCACCTGGCCGAAGAACTCGAGGCAGACGGTGCGCGTATGCGTCGGCATGCGATGCAGTATCCACACCGCCGAGGTAATGATGCCGTCTGTGCCTTCCTTCTGGATGCCGGGCAGCCCGCCCAGATACTTGTTGGTGACGTCCTTGCCCAGCCCCTCCTTGCGAAAGCTTATGCCCGGAATTTCGAGCCGTTCCTCACCCAGCAGCTTCTTGCCGCTGGCATCGAAGCGCTTGATGCGGAAAGTAACCAGATCCTGCTCGTGAATCTTGCCGAAATTGTGGTTGAGGCGTTCGACCTCGATCCAGTTGCCGTCCGGCATAACCATTTTCCACGACGCCAGGATATCGAGCGCCGTGCCCCACAGCACGGCCTTCTTGCCACCCGCGTTCATGGCAATGTTGCCGCCGACGCAGGAGGCTTCCGCCGAGGTCGGGTCGCAAGCGAACGCCAACCCGGCGTTTTCCGCCGCGTCCATCAACCGCTTGGTGACCACACCGACACCGGTGGCAATGGTGGCGAAAGGACGATCCGTACCCGGCAGGACTTTCTGTTCGATCGGGCCGAGCTGCGTTAGTTTCTCAGTGTTGATTACGGCGGAGAGCGGCGTCAGCGGCACGGCGCCGCCGTGGTAGCCGGTGCCGCCGCCGCGCGGAATAATGGTCAGGCCGAGTTCGATGCAGTCGCGCACCAGCGGGCCGATTTCCTCCTCGCTATCCGGCGTGAGCACGACGAACGGATATTCGATGCGCCAGTCGGTGGCATCGGTGACATGCGAAACCCGTGACAGTCCGTCGAAGGCGATGTTGTCACGGCGGGTATGGTGGCTCAGCAGTTTCAGCGCCTTATTGCGCAACGCCGCGGTTTCCTCGAACCAGCGCTCGAAATCGCTGACCGCCCGACGGGCTGCGCCAAGCAACCGATCCACCTTGGCCGAACGCTCGGGATCCGGCGTCTTGGCAGAGGCGCGGCGCTTTTCGATCTCGGCAAGGCGGTGCAACAACGCCTCGATCAGTGCCTGGCGGCGCTTGCGATTGCCGAGCAGGTCGTCTTCAAGGTAGGGATTGCGCCGCACCACCCAGATATCGCCCAACACCTCGTACAGCATGCGCGCCGAACGCCCGGTCACGCGCAGCGAGCGCAGGTAATCGACGATCTGCCAATGCTCCTCGCCGAGCAGGCGAATCACGATCTCGCGGTCGGAGAACGAAGTGTAGTTGTAAGGTATCTCGCGCAGTTTGGCTGACATGGGATAAAGGCCCCGAAGACTCAAGGAAAGCGTGACATTTTAGCAGGGTGACAAAACTGCGGCGGCGCAATTCTCAGCCGCTTTTTGCCCGACGAATTTTTGTAGACGCCTGCCTGCGGAAGTCGTTCCCTTAAATAGCCGCAGCTAGTGTTGGGCAGGCGGCAATTTGATCCTATGGGTTGGGGATGGTTTTTCAATCAAATACATCTCTGACCCTTGAGAGGTATCCTCTTGAGAGGTATCCTTTAGGGCAGAGAAACCGGGGTACTTCAGTCCCCTTTTACTGTTTCTAAAGCGGTGTCGTCAGACTAGGCCATGTCCATCGTGAATTTCCGCAAGCTTAGCGGACTTAAGCGTGTCCGATGCATTGAGAAGATTTGTTACATCAACATCAAAGTGGGCACTTAAGCAGGCCCGAACCTTCTTGAACATAAACTTACCGTGCCGATACTCTGGTGGCAATGGCATGGCATCTCCAAGAAGATCAATTGTTGCAGGGCATTCATGCGGGTTATCCCTATAAAGCAGATGCTTCACTTCGTCGCGCTTTCGTGTGAAGGCATGTTGCAGCTTGATGTGGTTTTCTTTGGCGAGCTGATCTAACCACTCCTCCACCACTGCTTGCTGCACGCCAACGCTAGTCGCAATGTGGGCGGAACGAACGAAATAGCTCTCGATATCCGCATTCTCTGTAACAAAAGGAATCGCCCCACACTGCGAAATCTTGTTTGATACGGACTGTACCTCCTCGTCAGTCATGAAGTCTCGATCCCGATGGATCACGATTATTGTTGTTGGCGATATCTCTTGGATAAACGAAGCCAGTATCTTGGCAGGTTCGAGGTTCGAAGAGGTCTTATAACTGAAGAAGAGAGTATTTTCGGGGGCGAACCCAGAACATTCGGCGAGAATCTTGATTAAGCTAAGATCAGTATCTTCAGAGAGAATGACCCATTCGATTTTTCCCGCTTTTAGCTTGTCGAAGCTATCCAACGCCCCGATGTCTAAAAGCAACGGAAGTCGTGGCAATTCGATGCCTTGTTCGAACACCTTTCCTTCCTTTAGCCAGACGAAGTTTGCATCCTCATGCAAGGCATTGACCAAGTGCCGACTGTGTGTTGAGACGATGATCTGAGTAGAAGTCTCCGAGGCAATGTATTGAAGTGCGCTGGCAAGCAGCCCTTGATTGTCGGGATGCAAATGTGAGTCTGGCTCATCAAGCAGAAGGAGTCGCGGCTCAAACAACGTTACGTATGAAAAAATCTGGAGGGCCTGCAATACTCCCGTACCAACCAACTCAACGGGGCAGAGCCTCCCATTCGGGCCGGTCGTCGATATTCTAGCGTCGATGACAACGTCGCTACGAGGCTCGAATCTGAGTTGCATGAAGAACTTCGGGAACAACGTACGCATGCGCTTGGCTAGCGCTTCGATACGGCCATTTTGTTTAATGAGCCAAAGCACGTTGCGCAGATATAGATTGGCATCCCCACTGGCTACGCCTCGGCGTACTACACTCTCCGTGCGGTATTGCTCGGACTGAGGGACTCCGGCTAAACCTGGGACGTAAATGCTAAAAAGATTGTCAGAACTCGCCACAAGAGCGCCGATTTTGGAACTTCCAGTCCGCTGGCAGCCGACATTTCCCTCATTCCGACCGCGATATATCCGCACGTTATATTGGGCCACGGCCTCGTCGGGAAACGTTGCCTCTAGCTTGAGATGCCCAAATTGGGATTGATTGAGGTAGGCGCTACCGTGCCGAAGCTCCTCGAAATTTCTAGCAGGGCAGTAGAGAAGCGACTCCTGCGTGTAGGTATCCTTGCCCGCCTCTCTAGAAGAGATCGCCGCTATGACCGAAAAATGGATACCTTGGAGGACACTACTCTTACCCGAGTTATTACCTCCGACAAGAACATTGAGTGAATGAAGCTCGATTTCGACCTTATCGACCTTCTTGAACTTTTCCAGCACAAGTTTCGTAAGGCGCATGGCAAATGATCCTCATTCAAATTCAATTGCACTGTGCAATGATACCGTTGGAATGTTAGAAAGACTACGCTATCGAGTGAATAGGCCGAACTTGGATTGTTTTCAATCTATTGGGGGTTACCACTAAATTGCGTGGGTGATGGGGCGGGCATGTGGAAGCCGTGCAAACTATTCCAATATGGCTTGCAGCCTCGCCAGCACGTCATCGGTCACGTAATCCGGCGCATCCTCGACGAACATTGCCTTGTGCGCGGCATAGTCAATAGTGCGCGGCTGGTTGCACATGACGACGCCTTGCGTCTTTGTGCCTGTGTTCATCAGCGGCACAGCGAAGCCGGCAAATCGCGCCTGATTGCCGCCTTGTGTGATTGGGCAAACCTGAATGAGTCCCGCCCGGTTGAATTCCTTGCCGGACACAACCAGAACCGGCCTCTCGCCTTGTTGTTCCTTTCCGGCGGTCGGGTTTAAATTGACAGACCAAATCTCGCCACGGCCGGGAATGCGCATCAAGGCTCCTCTGCGCCGATGGCGGGCGCATCGATCCATTCCCGTTCTTCCACGCTCATGGGCTGCGAAAGATCACACTTCGCCATGAGTTCCACCAGCTTATAGCGTGGTCTCTTCTTCGACTCGACCACCAGCTTCCCATCCTGCACGTCAATATTTACTTTCGAGCCGGACTGCAAATGCACCAGTTCAAGGATGCGCTTGGGGATGGACAGGACGACGGAGCCGCCCACGCTACGAAGGGTCGCGGTAGACATTATGAATGCCTCTCAAGTGGAAATAGTTACACTTTAGTATAACTTAAAATAAAACGCCATTTCGTCTTAACCCGTATTTTTCACGTAGCGATAATACGGACAGAGACTTGAGAGTCGAAGACGCATTTTCTGACTAGCGAGTTCATAATAATCCGCCGAGATCAAACTAAGCCTGCCCAGCCTTTCCCGATGCTTTAATCAAGCCACAACACCGCGCTTATGCGACTCTCCCCCGATACCCAAATCCTGCGCCGCCTTTTCCACCTGGCTTGGCCGATGCTGATCGCGCAGTTGGCGTCGATGGCCAGCGGCGTGGTCGATACCATGATGGCGGGACGCATCGGCGCCGTCGATCTGGCGGCCATCGGCATCGGCGCCAGTATCTATGTCAGCGTTTTCATCAGCCTGTTGGGCATATTGATGGCGCTGACGCCCATGGTCGCGCAGCTCCACGGCGGCGGACGCCAGGACGAGGTCGGCGAAGAGGTGCGCCAATCGGCATGGCTGGCGCTGTTGCTGGCGACGCTCATCATGATCCTGTTGCGTTATCCGGAACCGCTCATCGCGCTCTCGCAGTTGCAACCCGAGGTCGAGATCAAGGTACGCGCTTATCTGGGGGCGATTTCCTGGGCGGTGCCGGCGGCGCTGCTGTTTCAGATTTTCTACGGCCTCAGCACCGGCATCGGCCAGCCACGCCCGATCATGGTGCTGTACCTGATCGGCTTGGCGCTGAAAGTGCCGCTGAATTATGTTTTCATGTATTGCAGCATTTTCGGTTTTCCGCCCATGGGCGGGCCGGGCTGTGCCGTGGCAACTGCGTTGATTGCCTGGTTGGGGTGCGGGCTGGCCTGGCTGTGGTGCTGGCGGATAGCGGAATACCGCGAGTTTGGCGTGTTCTCCCGCTTCAGTTGGCCACGACGGGCAGCCTTGCTGCAATTGCTCAAGCTTGGCCTGCCCATCAGCGCGACACTGTTCGTCGACGTTACCGCTTTTACCTTCATGACCCTGTTCATTGCCCGTCTCGGCCCGGTGGCTTCAGGCGCTCACCAAATCGCCGCCAACTTGGCGGTGCTGGCCTACATGCTACCGCTGTCGCTGGGCAATGCCGCCGCCGTGTTAGCCGGGCAGGCGCTGGGCGCCGGAGATGCAGCGCTGGCGAGGCGCTCCGGGTTTCATGGCATTCTTGTCTGCTTGGCGCTGGGGTTTCTGGTGTGCGCCGCGCTGTCGCTGTTCGCCGAACCGGTCGCACGCTTGTATACCGGCGACAGAGAGGTGATTGCCGGCGCGGTTGTGCTCATCGGCATGGTTGCCTTCTATCATGTTTTCGATGCGCTGCAGGGAACGACGGTATGCGTCCTGCGCGGCTACAAGAAAACCACGGTGCCGATGATGATCTACGCCGTCGCGCTGTGGGGCGTGGGCTTAAGCGGCGGTTACGTGCTGGGGTTGACCGACTGGTTGATACCCGCAGCCGGCGCGCGCGGTTTCTGGCTGGCAGCAATGCTCAGCCTAGCGATAGCGGGCGGGTTGGTGATGGCTTACTTTGAGCGTATCTCCCGGCAGGCTCAAAAGGCGGTTGCGCCTATTGCCACCAGAACGTAACGAGCGGCCTTGCCGAGCGCCATCCATAACATGCAGGCGATCCAGTTGAGCCGCAGCCAGCCAGCGGCGGCGCATAAGGCATCGCCGATCAGCGGCATCCAAGCCAGGATAAGCGCGATACTGCCGTGCCGCCGCAATGTGGCAAGCCGTGCCGGCTCGATCATTGAGGTTTTCTGCGGGATCAGCCGCGCCAACAGGTAGGTGCTCATGCCGCCCAGCGTATTGCCGATGGTCGCCAGCGCCAGCGCGACGACAACTTGGTCGGGATAGAGTTTGATCACCGCAAACAAAACCGCCTCGGAACCGCCCGGCAGTAGCGTGGCCGACAAGAAACTCGACATGAACAGGCCGAACAGGCTGGTTCCGGAATCGGGCAGGACATCCATGCGCGAATATACCGCGTTATTCGCTGGGGGTATTATGTTAATCATCGCATTAGGATGCTATTGAATGCCTGAAGCCAGTCTCAGATCGCGGGCTTTTGCCCGCATGAAGCTCGCCGCAACGGGCTTGCTGCTGCTTGCGGCAGCGGTCTATGTTTTGGCGGTCGCTATGGCGGGAAGGCATCCCGCCTGGGGCTATCTGGCGGCGTTTGCCGAGGCTGCAATGATCGGCGCTATCGCCGACTGGTTCGCCGTGGTCGCCATGTTCCGCCATCCCTTGGGCTTGCCGATTCCGCATACAGCGATCATCCCGCGCAACAAGAAACGCATCGGCGAGAACCTGGCCGAGTTCATCTGCCGTCATTTCCTGAGCACGCAACAGGTGCTGGGGAAAATCCGGGAATTCAGCCCCGGCAGGCGCCTGGCGGAATGGTTGGCGACGCCGCAAAACGCGCAGGTGGTGGGCAGAATCATGACCGACTCTGCTCGCTATGGTCTGAATGCTTTGGACGACAGCCGCTTGCGGCATTTCATACAAGACGCGGCCATTTCAAAATTGGAACAGATCGATCTTGCCCGCACAACCGGTCTATTGCTGGATACGCTGACCGAGAATCGCCGCCATCAGGCGCTGCTGGATGAGGTTTTGACGGAAATCGGCGTCTTGCTGGCGGATGAGAAAATCCAGGAAAAAATCGGCGAGGTCGTTTCTGGCGAATTCAAGTTGTTGCGTTTCAAGGTATTAGGGGTGGAAGCGCCATTCGATAAAATTGTCGGAACCTGGTCCACGGCAAAAATTGTCGCTCGTTTATCGTCCCTAATTGGAGAAATGGGCCAAGACCCGCAGCATCCCCTGCGCCTGCGCTTCGACGGGTTTGTGGCGGGGTTCATTGACCGGCTCAAGCAAGACCCGGCGTTCCGTCTCAAAGGCGAACAGCTAAAGCAGCAATTGCTGAAACACCCGGCACTGGCTGAATATCTGGCGCAACTTTGGCATGACGTGCTGGCGTGGCTGAACGACGATCTGGACAAGGACAATTCGACCATCCGGCTATGGATCGCCGACGCCGCCTTATCTCTGGGCTACAAGCTTGGCAACGATCTCGCCATGCAGAACTGGATTGACGAGCAGATTATTTCCATAGCGCCGCAATGGATCGACCGGCATCGCGAGGACATCCGCCGCTATATCGCCGAACGCGTCGATGCCTGGAGCACCGATGAACTGGTGCATGAACTGGAACTCAATATCGGCAAGGACTTGCAGTTCATTCGCATCAACGGCACGCTGGTGGGCGGCTGCATTGGGTTGCTGATATATGCGGTAACGCTGGCAACAAGGTAAGTCATACTCAGCTTTTTCCTCGTCCCGCCGATCCGGATTATTGCAGTGCACCAACGTTTTTGCTATAGTGCCTGCATCCTTTTCCAGAAGCTCGGTCTACGGACTGAATTTACCCCGAGTTGAGTGTCTACCTGTTTCAAAAGTATTGCGGGACAATGCTTTCACCGACATCCGCAATCTGAGGCACATCTTCCCCAAATTTGCCTATTGAGCTTGATCTGCCCAAGCCGTGCGCCTTTGCTTGGCCGTTTCTGGCACAAAACCGTCAGAAATTTGTGCACTGCGGGAACTTTTTCACCCAACCCGGATTCTGACAACAAGTGTTATCGGATAGTCATGTTCATGCAACACAAAGAATGTTAAATCCAGGCGCAGCCCCATCGCGCCTTTGCTAGAAAGAGGTAAGTTTATGAAACACAATCGCTCAACGCATTTCGATTTCCGTGCAACCAGCATTCCGGCCAACCCTGTTGGGCGCGACTTCATTGTCGGCGACCTGCATGGCAGGCTCGGCGCGCTCAATGACTTATTGGCCGGGGTTTGCTTTGAGCCTGAAAAAGATCGCCTGTTCAGCACCGGCAATCTGGTCAGCCACGGCGAAGATTCTCTGGGCTGTTTGCGGCTGCTGAAGCAAGCGTGGTTCTTCCCGGTGCGCGGCAGCACCGATGCCATGTTGTGTGCCTACTTGTTGGGTTCCCAGGCGGAATGGCATGACGCAGCGGATTTCCTGCATAACGGCGGCAAGTGGATCAAACAGGTTCCCAGCGACGAAAAGACCGAAATATCAGATCTCGCCTGGCTGTTGCTGGATCTGCCGACGCTACTGCAAGTCGAGCACCCTGCTGGCAATTTTCAGGTGGTGCATGCCAGCCTGCCAGCCCCAACACCGGACCAGTCGGATGCGCTACTGCTGCCTTCCTACGGCGAACGCGCCCTGTGGAACCGCGCTCCGGCTGTCGAAGCCCTGCATGCCGTTGCTGCCGAGGGCGAAAATCCGTTTATCGAGCAAGCTGACAACAAGAAGTGCTGCATCGCCACTGAATGGCTGACTTCCACGACTCCCTGGCAGGACGGCCGTCCGCTGACCTATGCCGGCCATGTCTGCTCTGGCCACAAGCGCGTGCTGCACCAGTCGATGCTACTGATCGACGGCGGCGCGAGAGATATCGGACGCGAACCCGACGCTCACTTGGTGTTGCTGGAACACGCCGCCACCATGTCCCGGCTCAATCAACTTGCTCCGCGCAAGTAACCGAATCAGCGGAGGATAAATGAGAAACCCGACGAAGGAAGAAATGGTCGAAGGCATCGCGCTTGGCGTGCAACGGGCCATCTCGAACAACTATGAAAATCAGTTCACCGTGCTTGATTCCGACCTCAAAACGGCCTTAGCCGTGGGGGTGAATGATTACATGGAGAAGAAACCACCCAAGTTCTCGCTGAAGAAGATCAAGGCGCTTTTCGGGAAAAAATCCAGAAAAGCGAAAACCGCCAGCGTCAATTAGGATGGTTCTTGAGTAGAATCGCCGGATCGAGGCTGACGGCACGGGCAAGCAGTATGGCGATTTTGCGGGCAATACAATCCGACATCACGACGTTGCATGTCGACGTGATCGTCAATGCCGCAAATTCGTCGTTACTGGGTGGTGGTGGCGTCGACGGCGCCATCCATCGCGCCGCCGGCCCCGATCTGCTCAAGGAATGCCGCACCCTGGGCGGCTGCGACACCGGCGCTGCCAAGCTGACTGGCGGTTACCGCCTCCCCGCCCGCTTCGTGATCCATACGGTAGGCCCGGTCTGGCATGGCGGCAAGAAGCGGGAACCAGAGTTGCTGGCCTCTTGTTACCGGGCATGCCTGAGCATCGCCGCCGAGAAAGCATTGCGCTCGATTGCCTTCCCTTGCATCAGCACAGGAGTTTATGGTTATCCGGCAGCCCAGGCCGCGGACATCGCCATTGCTACGGTCAGGGAGCTGACGGGCATTCCGAATTCGCTGGAGGAAGTCATTTTCTGCTGCTTCTCGGCAAGCGATCTGGCGCTCTATGAACAACGCCTGCTCGACTGTGGCAATCTCGGGGTGCCGGAGTGACATGATCGAAGTCGATGTGTTGGTTCTGTTTTTCACGACATCCGTTCTGCTTGCCTTTGCGCCCGGCCCGGACAATTTGTTCGTGATGGCCCAATCCGCCCAACAGGGGCGCATGGCCGGATTTGTCGTTACTCTGGGGCTATGCACGGGCCTGATTGCGCACACAGCCGCAGTCGCGTTCGGGCTGGCCGCAGTGGTCAAGACGTCGGCGCTGGCATTCTCCGTATTGAAGCTGCTTGGCGCTGCCTATCTGATTTACCTGGCGTGGCAGGCATTTCGCGCCGCCGCCGCAGCGGAGGTGCCGCAACAGGCTGCCGCAGTGGATTCTGGCAAGCTGTACCGACGCGGCATCATCATGAACATCACCAACCCCAAGGTCTCGATTTTCTTTTTGGCCTTCCTGCCGCAATTCACCGACCCCGCCAAAGGTGCCATTGCCCTCCAGATCATTCTTCTGGGCTGCCTCTTCATAGTTGCCACGATCCTGGTGTTCGGCGCCATCAGCATATTCGCGGGCACGCTTGGGGAAAAGTTTCGCCGATCGGCACGGGCGCAAAGGGTGCTGAACTGCATTGCAGGCTCGATATTTGCCGGTCTGGCAGTGAAATTGATGATCACCAGACAATGATCCTCCTGCGCAATCTCTGTTTCGGACGCAGCGGGCGTCCGCTGGTTCAGGATGCCAGCCTGCAACTGCATCCAGGCTGGAAAATCGGGCTGATCGGCGCCAACGGCAGCGGTAAGTCTTCGTTCCTGGCGTTGCTGCGCGATGAACTGCATACCGAAAGCGGCGATCTGGAGTTGCCGCGATCCTGGGTAATGGCTTATGTCGCGCAAGAAACGCCTGCCCTGCCGGATGCGGCGCTCGACTTCACACTCGACGGCGACAGCGAACTGCGCGCCATCGAAGGTGAATTGGCCGCCGCAGAATCCGCGCCAGATAGTAGCCACGATGGTCACCGCATCGGCGAACTACATGCGCGTTTTGGCGAAATCGGCGGCTATTCCTCGCGGGCGCGTGCTGCTGAATTGCTGCATGGGCTGGGTTTCAGCAATGAGGATTTCGCCAGACCGGTAGCCGATTTCTCCGGCGGCTGGCGTGTGCGCCTGAACCTGGCGCGAGCGCTGATGTGCCGTTCCGATCTGTTGCTGCTCGACGAGCCGACCAACCACCTCGATCTCGATGCCGTGCTTTGGCTCGAAACCTGGCTAAAAAGTTATCCTGGCACATTGCTGCTGATTTCGCACGACCGCGATTTCCTCGATGCCGTCGCCGATCACACCTTGCATATCGAGCAGCAACAGCTCCGACTCTACAGCGGCGGCTATAGCGATTTCGAACGTCAGCGCGGGGCGCAGCTTGCCTTGCAGCAGGCGATGTTCGAAAAACAACAGCGCGAGCGCGAACACCTGCACCGCTTCGTCGAGCGCTTCCGCGCCAAAGCCACCAAGGCGCGTCAGGCGCAAAGCCGCATCAAGGCGCTGGCCCGCATGGAGGAAGTGGCGGCGGCGCATATCGACACGCCTTTCACCTTCCGTTTCCGCGAGACGGCAGCCGCACCCGATCCGCTAATGGTAGTGCGCGATGGACGCGCTGGCTATGGCGACCGCACTGTACTTTCATCGCTCAACCTGACGCTACGTCCTGGGCAGCGGCTCGCCCTGCTCGGGCGTAATGGGACGGGAAAATCGACGCTGGTCAAGTTGCTAGCGGATGAAATCAAACCCCTGTCAGGAGAACGGCTGGAAGGCCGGGGCCTGAAAATCGGCTATTTCGCCCAACATCAACTAGAGCAACTGCGCCCCGACGAATCGCCACTGCAACACCTGATACGCCTCGACAGCCAGATACGCGAACAGGAATTGCGCAACTACCTCGGCAGCTTCGATTTTCGCGGCGACATGGCGACAGCGGCCTGCGGCAAGTTTTCCGGCGGGGAGAAATCGCGGCTAGCATTGGCGTTGCTGATCTGGCAAAAGCCCAACCTGCTGCTGCTGGACGAGCCGACCAACCACCTCGACCTGGAAATGCGTGAGGCGCTCAACCTCGCCTTGCAAGAATACGAAGGCGGCGTAGTGCTGGTGTCGCACGATCGGCACTTGTTGCGCACGACCGCGGACGAGCTATGGCTGGTAGCCGATGGACTGGCGCAACCGTTCGACGGCGATCTCGACGACTATTCGGCCTGGCTTGCCGCGCAACGCGCTTCTGCGACCGGCGCTTCTCCCGAGAAACAGGCCAAGCGCGAGGAACGCGCCCAAGCCGCCACTGAGCGCCAGGCGCAAGCGGCGCAACAGGCACGCAGCCGGTCGCTACAGAAGGAATTAGACAAGCTGGAAAAGCAGCTGTCCGTGTGGCAAAACGAGAAATCGCTGCTCGAAACGCAACTGGTGGAACCCGCACTCTACGCCGCAGGCTCCGATTCCTCCCCGCTACAAGGGCTGCTCAAGCGCCAGGCGGAACTGGCGGAGTCGATTGAACAGGCGGAGGAACGCTGGCTGGAGATTCATGAAATAACGTGATGCTGGCGTCAATAAGCTTCCGTGAAACCGAGCCGCATTGATCTTGTCTGTGGATTTTGGTGGAATAATCAAGAACGGAGTCTTATGGTTCGGGAAAGAGGGAAATCGTGGTCTGCCCCGAATGGCACTAGGAATGGCAGGCGCTTCCCAAGCATCTCACGCTACGCCAGATCAAGGTCACGATCACGGTACCGGGCATGCGCAGCGAGTCCTTCTATCTCGTGACAACCCTGACCGATACGTCGCGCTATGCGGCCTTGGAACTGGCGGATCTGTATTTCCAACGCTGGGATGTCGAGCTGTTCTTTCGCGATATCAAGACCCCCTTGGGTATGGACGTACTGCGCTGCCGTTCTCCGGAAATGGTGGAGAAGAAAATCCTGATGCATTTCACGCCATTCGCTTGTTGATGGAGGAGGCGGCGGACGAGGTGGATCAGGCGCCACGCCGACTGAGCTTCAAAGCCAGCATTCAAGCTTTGCGCCAGTGGGAACCCTTGTTCAGCAGAACAAACGACCCGAGGGAACAACGGCGATTGATGGGGGCGCTTCGATCTTCAATCGCTGAACATCTTGTACCCCATAGACCGGGACGAAGAGAGCCTCGATGCGTAAAACGACGACCAAAACCTTTCGCGCTTCTCACCTCGCCCCGGCACCAGATGGTCGAAATCCCGCATCGGGCTCGGTATCATGCAAAAGTGGCTTAACTTAGTGCCATTCGGGTCTGACCCTGCACCCAAGGAGGGCAACCGGATTTATTCGCCGCTATAGCGCCGATCATCGAGAAACCGCCGCCTTCGACGGAAGTCGTCGAGGCGCTACGCCAGTTAGACCCGGATGCGCTCTCGCCACGGGAAGCGCTGGAGAGACTGTATCAACTCAAGCGGCTGTTGAAAAAATAGTCCGCTAGGGTGACAGCCCCTAGTAACGAATAGTAAATTAATTAGGGAACGTAAGCATAACAATAATAAGCTTGGCTAAGGGGACGCCAAAGCTTATAAACATTACCAGCATGCTGCGATGCTTCATAGGGAATACTATTGATAACGAATGTTGCAGCAGGTGTCACCCAGCCTGTGTCAGAACCATCAGGATAATTTTGAATGCGGGCATATACAACCCCTCCGATTCGCTTAAATGAGGCTACCATAGCTCCGCTCAAGCTACAGGTGTTGAGTTGATGTCCCGTAATCGGGTCAATCGTATCGGCATAAGCCACGGCCTTGCGCCAGAACCCGGATTGGCAATATAGTAGCAAAGTACGCTCCGCATTGATCCCAACCGTGTCGGTCGATGAGTTGCATGCCGTATTTTCCACCACAACAGGTATCGTCGCAGACTTGCCTAGCGGTTGCCAGGTCTGCGCTCCGGCTGGCGCGACCAACGCAAGTAACATCGCCGCAAGAATCGCAATATTCGCAACAACCTTCGCTTGCGGCATTTTCTTCTCACTCGCTTGCATAGCCTCCCCTTTTCCAAAATGGAATGTCCACAATTACCGCCCCCTATTCGACAAACTCAAGAGAAACAAGGAAAAATAGGAAGAAAATAGGGGTAAGATCACTATTTAGTATAATTTTATGAAAATAAAGGGGAATTTACAATTTTTTCAAGGAAGATTCAAGCTTGGCGAGAGAAATAATAAGGGGGCGCTTCAGCGTCACCTTTGTCAGCCGCTATGCGGCACCATTTTGCGCCTTCCGGTTGATTTTACTCCGGGCCATGGCGCGGGCAGCCAGGCTGGCAAACCCAGGCATGTTAAAATCGACCATGTTCGATAAAATCGAAATCACTCTGAACGGCGAACCGCATGCGCTCGATTCCTCAGCGGCGAGTGTGCTGTGCCTGATCGAGGAACTCGGCTATGTTGGCAAGCGCATTGCAGTCGAATGCAACGGCGAGATTGTGCCGAAAAGCCTGCATACTTCGACTCAATTGCAATCGGGTGACCGTATCGAGATCGTCGTCGCTGTCGGCGGCGGTTAAGCCTTCCAACTATTACCGCAACCTACTGAAATCATGTGCAATTGCAACCCATCTGACCAATTGGTCATCGCCGGCAAGTCCTATTCCTCGCGCCTTCTGGTTGGCACTGGCAAGTACAAGGATTTCGCCGCGACGCGCGAGGCGATTGTCGCCTCCGGCGCCGAGATCGTCACCGTCGCCATCCGCCGCACCAACATTGGTCAGGAGCCGGGTCAGCCTTCGCTGCTGGAGGTGCTGCCACCTTCGCAATTCACTATCCTGCCGAATACTGCCGGTTGCTATACCGCCGAGGACGCCATTCGCACTCTGCGCCTAGCGCGGGAGCTGCTGGACGGCCACGATCTGGTCAAGCTCGAAGTGCTGGGCGATTCGCAGACGCTGTTCCCGCACATGCCGGAAACTCTCAAGGCGGCCGAGGTGCTGGTCAAGGACGGCTTCAAGGTGATGGTGTATTGCAGCGACGATCCGATCCAGGCCAAGTTGCTGGAGGATATCGGCTGCGTCGCGATCATGCCGCTGGCGTCGCTGATCGGTTCCGGCATGGGCATCCTCAACCCGTGGAACCTACGCCTGATTATCGACAATGCCAAGGTGCCGGTGTTGGTCGATGCCGGCGTCGGCACGGCTTCGGATGCGGCAGTTGCCATGGAACTCGGTTGCGACGGCGTGCTGATGAACACCGCCATTGCACTGGCGAAAAATCCGGTGATGATGGCGGGCGCCATGAAGAAGGCAGTTCAGGCTGGGCGCGAGGCCTTCCTCGCCGGGCGCATGCCGAAGAAGCTTTACTCCGCCAGCCCAAGTTCTCCTACCACCGGGCTAATTGCTTGAGCGAAGCCAGGCCGGGGGGGGGCCATATCCGCAGCTTCGTCTTGCGCCAGGGGCGGCTATCGAACGCGCAACAGCGCCATCATGAACAGGGCATGCCGCTGTGGGGTGTTCCCCATGCCGCGTCGTTGCTGGACTTCGACCAGATGTTTGGACGCAACGCCCCCCGCATTCTCGAAATCGGCTTCGGCATGGGCGAGACGACCGCCACCATTGCCGCCGCGCACCCGGAAAACGACTATCTCGGCATCGAGGTGCATACCCCCGGCGTTGGCAGCCTGCTCAAGGAAATCGCCGAACGTGGCCTGAACAACCTGCGCATCGTCCAGCACGACGCGGTCGAAGTTTTGCGCGACATGATTCCGCTGGCCTCGTTGGCCGGCGCGCATATTTTCTTTCCCGATCCCTGGCCGAAGAAGCGCCACCACAAGCGCCGCCTAATTCAGCTGCCGCTGGCGCGACTGCTCGCAGAACGTTTAGCGCCCGGTGGCTATATCCACTGCGCCACAGATTGGGAAGAATACGCGCAGCAAATGCTCGAGGTTCTGAGCGCCGAACCGCTGCTGGAAAATACAGCTGCCGGCTTTGCCGAGCGACCCGATTATCGTCCCTTGACCAAGTTCGAGCAGCGCGGCCTGCGTTTGGGGCATGGCGTATGGGATGTGGTGTTCTGGCGACGCGCCTAGCTGGTCAGGAATATTTGCAGCAGGTCATTGAGGAAGCGCCGCCCCTGTAGTGTCGGAGCGATGCGTTCAGGCGTAACTTCGAGCAGGCCGCGCTGCTGCGCAGTCTTCAGTTCGTGCGCGATAGTCGCTAACGGCAGGCCGGTGCGCTGCTCGAACAGCGCCGGCGGGAAGCCTTCGGTCAGGCGCAGGGCGTTCATCATGAACTCGAATGGCAGGGCTTCCTCCGTGATCTGCCGCCGTTCCTGCACGAAATCTTCGTTGGACAATCCGCGCAAATAGGCTTGCGGATGCTTGTGACGCACCTCGCGCACGATGCCTGTGGGCGAAGTGAGTTTGCCGTGGGCGCCTGCGCCCAGGCCGAGATAATCACCGAAACTCCAGTAATTGAGGTTGTGCTGGCAGCGTCTTCCCGGCCGGGCAAAGGCGGAGGTCTCGTAATTCTGGTAACCGGCAGATGCCAGTGTTTCTTCCACTATCTCCTGCATGTCGGCGGCGAGATCTTCGTCGGGCAGCGGCGGCGGAGCACGGTGAAAGGGTGTGTTCGGCTCCAGCGTCAGGTGGTAGGCGGAAATGTGCGTCGCGCCTGAATTGGCGGCGGCTTCGATGTCGCGTCGCGTCTCCGTCAACGTTTGCCGCGGCAGCGCGTACATCAGGTCGAGGTTAAGGTTGTCGAAATACTTAAGCGCCAGTTCGATGGCGCGATGCGCTTCGGCAGCGTTGTGAATGCGGCCAAGCGCGGCGAGGCAGCGGTCGTCGAAACTTTGCACGCCGAGTGAGACGCGGTTGATGCCGGCGGCGCGAAAGGCGGCGAATTTGTCGGCTTCGACCGTGCAAGGATTGGCTTCGAGGGTGATTTCGGCATCTGGCGCCAGATCCAGGTTTTTGCCGATTTCGGCCAGCAGCATTTCAGCCGAGCCTGCCGACAACAGGCTGGGCGTGCCGCCACCGATGAACACGCTGACCACCTGCCGTCCCCATACCTGAGGCAGCGAGGCTTCCAAGTCGGCAATCAGCGCATCGAGGTAATCTTTTTCGGGAAAACTGCCGCCCCTGGCCTCGTGCGAGTTGAAGTCGCAATAGGGACATTTCCGCAGACACCACGGGAAGTGGATGTAGAGCGCCAGCGGAGGCAGTCCGGGGGTATTCAAGAAGCGCTCCGCAGGCGTTCAATCAGCCGCGCTGATGCCTGGCCGCGATGGCTCAGCGCATTCTTGCGTTCGTGCGGCAGTTCGGCGGAGGAGCAACCGAGTTCGGGCAAATAGAACAGCGGGTCGTAGCCGAAGCCTTCCAAGCCGCGCGGCGCATGCAGCATCTCGCCGTGCCAGGCGCCTTCGGCGATCAGCGGTTGTGGATCGTCGGCATGGCGCACCAGCACCAGCACGCAGTAGAAATGGGCGCGGCGGTCTGAAATATCGGCGAGGTCGGCGAGCAACTTCAGATTGTTGCGTTCATCCGATTTCGGCTCGCCTGCGTAACGCGCCGACAGCACACCGGGAGCGCCGCCGAGCGCCTCGACGCACAGCCCGGAATCGTCGGCCAGCGCGGGCAAGCCGGACAGGCGCGAGGCATGGCGCGCCTTGGTTAGCGCGTTTTCGATGAAGCTGGGGTGAGGCTCCTCGACTTCGGGAATGGCGAAAGCGACCTGCGGCAGCACCTCGAAATCGAGCGGGGCCAGCAGTTGCGCGAATTCGCGCAGCTTGCCGGGGTTGCCGCTGGCGAGCACCAGTTGCTTCATGCCAGCGCCACCTTCTGTTTCGCAACCAATTCGGCGATGCCTTGCTCGGCCAGCGCCAGCAGTTCGTCGAGTTCGGCGCGCGAGAATGGCGCGCCCTCGGCGGTGCCCTGGACTTCGACGATGCCGCCGCTACCGGTCATGACCACGTTCATGTCGGTGTCGCAGGACGAATCTTCCGGGTAGTCGAGGTCAAGCACGGCCACGCCATCGACGATGCCGACGGAAATTGCGGCGACGAAATCGCGCAACGGGTTGCTTTTCAGGGCGCCGTTTGCCAGGAGCTTGCCGATGGCATCATGCAGGGCCACGCAGGCGCCGGTGATGGCGGCAGTGCGCGTGCCGCCGTCGGCCTGCAACACGTCGCAGTCGAGAGTGATCTGGCGTTCGCCGAGCAGTTGCAGATCGGTGATGGCGCGCAGCGAACGCCCAATCAGGCGCTGGATTTCCTGGGTGCGGCCGCTTTGCTTGCCTTTGGCGGCTTCGCGCGCCATGCGCGTGTGGGTCGAGCGCGGCAGCATGCCGTACTCGGCGGTCACCCAGCCTTGTCCCTTGCCGCGCAGGAATGGCGGCAGATTTTCTTCGATACTGGCGGTGCAAAGCACTTTGGTGTCGCCGAATTCCACCAGCACGCTGCCCTCGGCGTGACGCGTGTATTGGCGGGTGATACGCACTTCGCGCATCTGGTCGGAGCGGCGTCCGGAGGCGCGGTTAGGATGAATAGAGGCTTGACTCATGATCGATGAAACTCCGCGCTGTTAAGGGTGTAACTACTTGATGACGCTCTCGGCACCCGGACTATCTGCCTGAATGACGCAGCCATCTGGTGGCATTGCCTGCGTTCCGATGCTATCACCGTCGAGATATTGACGGGCGTCGCCATCCTGCCACTGCATGGCAACCACAGAAAGATTGTCGCAGTATTCGCCGCTACGCAGCTCGGCTTGATCCAGAAACCGCGGCACGGATAGCCTGATCCTGGTGTCCGAGCCGAGAAACAGTTGTGCCATCTCCTCAGAGGTAAATGGCGACCAAGCGCCATCGCTGCACAATACCATGACATCTCCGTCGCACAGCGGTGTATCGGGCGAGAAATCGATATGCGGTAGATGGGGGCCGCCAAGGCAACTTAACACCCGGTTGCGAGCCGGATGCGTGGCAGCTGTTTCCTGGTCGATCAATCCCTTATCGAGCAGCATTTGCACATAAGAGTGATCGATTGTCCGGACCAGGATGCAGCCGTTGCGGATCAGGTATAACCGTGAGTCGCCAGCATGCGTCCACGAGGCTACGCCATTCTGCACCACGCAGGCGACGCAGGTGGTGCGCGGCGAATCCGGCAAGCGCTGGTCGCTGGCATAAGCGGCAATGGACTCATGCGCATGGGCCATTGCCTGCGCCAGGAACTGCGCGGGAGCGGCGAGCGTGGGCCGGGCCTCGCGCTTGAAACTTTCGACGATGCGCTGCGTCGCGATTTGGGCTGCGACGTCGCCGCGCAAGTGGCCTCCCATGCCGTCAGCAACTACCAGCAACAAGGCCTCGCGTGTATAGGCATAAGCCAGCCGATCCTGGTTGGATTTGCGCTTGCCGATGCGGCTTTCCTGATAAATGGCGAATTTCATGGGCCGAACCACCGCTGCCGCAGCTTGCCGAGCAGGCTGGGCGGTTCCCTGATGACAGGCATTTCCGCTACCGCGCGTTGCAGGTCAAAAACGCTGCGCGGGCGCGCCTGGTGTTCCAGGCGCATGCATGAGTCGATGGTCTCCAGCAACTGGCGCGAATACTTGCCGGGCCAGCCCTTGACTGCGGGAATCAATGCGTCGTTTAGTAGGCGCATATCGGCGGCGAGCGGGGCCGCTTTCGCAAGGCAGGCATACATGCTCGCGCCTATCGAATAAATGTCACTCCACGGCCCGAGTTGCGCGCGGTCGGCGGTCTGCTCAGGCGCCGCGTAGCCAGGGGTATACACCGACTTGAGCATGGGCGAGCCAGCAGCGATGGTCTGGCGAGCAGCGCCGAAATCCAGCAGCACCGGCGTGCCGTCGTTGCGCAGGTAGATGTTGGCAGGCTTGATGTCGAGGTGCAGCAGCCTGCGCCGGTGTACCTCGCGCAACCCATTGAGGAGGCGCGAGAAAACGACACGGACAAACTCCTCGCGCAATGGCCCCTGGTGCTTGTTGATATGTTCCTGCAGGGTGCGTCCGCGCTCGTACTTCATGACCATATACACGGTCTCGTTGGCGCGAAAGAAATTCACCACGCGTACCACGTTGGGATGGTCGAGCAGCGCCAGCGTTCTTCCTTCTTCGAAGAAACATTTCATGCCGGAGCGGAATGCGGCCTGGTGTTCCTCGCTAATAGTGGGTATGGCAGAGCCGCTAGTGCGCAGTGCCAGGGTATTGGGCAGATATTCCTTGATTGCCACCGGCATGCCGGTTTCGTCATAGGCCAGATAGACGATGGAAAACCCGCCCAGCGACAATTGGCGTTCGATGCGGTAACCCTCGAGCTGGTAACCTGGGGGCAGCGGCTGGTTGACTTGTTGTGACGGCATGGCATGAAGGTTAAACTGTGATGATTGTCATTGCTCGGCGCAGGATTAGTCAACAGCAAGCTGGGTAGCTGCGTTGACCAGCGAAGCGCTATTTACCTAACAGACCACTTTCCCCAGGCCCAATATGATCCTCAGCATGACCAGCTATGCCGCAGTACAACGAGACCTCGGCCATGCCGTGCTACACATGGAACTCAAGAGCGTCAATTCGCGCTATCTCGATATTATCTTTCGCATGGGAGAGGAGCTGCGTTTTCTGGAAATGCCGCTACGCGAACTGATTTCGGGTCGCACCAGCCGCGGCAAGATTGAATGCCGCAGCAATCTGATGCCGTCCTCCGGCGCGCTTGCCGCTCGCGCACTGAAACCGAACGCCGCCTTGATCGCGCAACTTGGCGAGTTGCAGGCGGCAGTGCATGGCGTTCTGCCGGATGCGCCGCCGCTTTCAGTGGCCGATGTCCTGCGCTGGCCGGGCATGCTCGGCGACGACGTGCTGCCGCAGGAAACCTTGCAGGCCGAGTGTCTGGCTTTGGCAGCTGAGGCGATTGACGAGTTCGTCGCCACCCGTGCGCGTGAGGGCGAGAAACTGGCTGCGACCATACTCGAACGTTGTGGCCGCATGCGCGAACTGGTGGCGCAGACTGCGCCGCGTCTGCCAGTCGCCCTGGCTGAATACCAGGAGCGGCTTGCCACAAAATTGCGCGAAGCGCTTGCCACCCAGGATGAAGACCGCATTCGCCAGGAAGTCGGGCTGTTCGCCGCGCGGGTCGATGTTGCCGAGGAACTGGCGCGGCTCAACACCCATCTGGATGAGGTCGAGCGCGTGCTGAAAAAAGGTGGCATGGTTGGCAAGCGGCTCGATTTTCTGATGCAGGAGCTCAATCGCGAAGCCAACACCCTGGCCTCAAAATCGGTTTCCTCGGAAATTACCGCTATCGCGCTGGAACTTAAACTGCTGATCGAGCAAATGCGCGAGCAAGTGCAAAACCTGGAGTAAGCCCCATGTTATTCATTCAACGTGTTTTGGTTGCGACCCTGTTCATCCTTATGTCGGCTCATATTCTGGCTGCCGAAAAGCGTGTGGCTTTGGTGATTGGCAATGACGCCTACCAGGGAGTGACGAAGCTCGAAAAAGCGGTCAGCGATGCGAAGGCGATAGGGGAAGCCTTGAAGAAGGTTGGATTCGAAGTGCTTTCCTATTCCAATCTTGACCGGCGCGGCATGAACCAAGCCATCGGCGCCTTTACCGACAAGGTGGCGGGCGGCGGCGTGGGCGTGTTCTTCTTTGCCGGGCATGGCGTCCAGGCGGGGGGCACCAACTTTCTGCTGCCGGTGGACATCAAGGTCAAGGACGAGCAGGATTTGCTGGATGAAGCGGTCAATATGCAGCGCATCCTGGAGCGCCTGTCGGATGCCAAGGTCAAGCTGAGCCTACTGGTGATCGATGCCTGCCGCGACAACCCGTTCAAGAAAGCGCATGGCAGGAGCATCGGGGCGATGCGCGGATTGGCAGTGCCGCAGGCGCCGAGCGGAACCTTGGTCGTGTATTCAGCCGGGATCGGGCAGCAAGCGCTGGACAAATTGGCCGACACCGACAACAACCCGAACGGGTTATTCACCCGCGAATTCCTGCCGGCGATCACCACGCCAGGGTTGCGCATCGACGAAGCGGTCAAGAAGGTGAGGGGTTCGGTGATTGCGAAAGCCAAGGCAGTGGGCCACGAGCAGAACCCCGCCATTTACGACCAGACCGATGGCGATTTCTACTTTGTTGGCGCCGCCGCGCCTTCGACTGCCGCAAAGAGCGCAGCCAGTCCCGCACAGCCGGTTGTTCAAGGCATCGACCCCCTTGCCGTGGAAATGAGTTTCTGGGACAGCATCAGGGGCAGTTCGGATGCCGATGACTTCCAGGAGTATTTGCGCCAGTATCCCCAAGGGAAATTTGCCGGATTGGCGAGGAACCGCTTGCGCGCGCTATCGCAGCAGGACGGCAAGAAACCCCAGCTATCCGCGCAGGAAACCGATATCGCAAGCTTGGTCGACAAAGCCAAGGATGGCGACACCGCCGTAGCGAAAGAAATAAGGCGCCTGGCGGAAAAAGGTGATGGCGCGGCCCAGTATGGCATGGCACGGATATACCGGAACGGCTGGGGTGGAGTGGAGAAGGATGAAGCCCAATCGTTGAAGTGGGTGCGCAAGGCGGCCAGCCAGGGGAATGTCGAGAGTCAGCATGCCATGGGCCGCATCCTCGAATCCGGGCGCGGCACGGCCAAGGATGAGGCCGAAGCCTTCAAGTGGTATCGCAAGGCGGCAGATCGCGGCTTCGACCGTGCCCAGTACAGGCTGGGGCAGATGTACGAAACTGGGCGCGGCGTGCGCAGGGACGAAGCCGAGGCCGTGAAGTGGTACCGCAAGGCGGCTGACCAGAGACATGCCGCAGCACAGACCGGTCTCGGGCAGATGTATGAGATCGGACGTGGCGTCGGCAGGGACGAAGCTGAGGCGGTACGCTGGTTCCGCATGGCGGCGGAGCAGGATAACGACATGGCCCAGTACAAGCTGGGGCAAATGTATCGGGTGGGTCAAGGTGTTGCTGCAAACGAAGCCGAGGCCGTAAAGTGGTACCGCAAGGCAGCCGAGAAAGGCAACAAATCGGCGGTGGAAGCCTTGTCGAAAACAGTTGCATCGAGATCAGCAACAGCCAGCCACGAACCCAGCCCGAAAGATTTCTGCGCCGACAGGCCGAATTTCATCAGCAAATCCATCTGCGAGCGGCGCGAATGCGAGAAGCCGCGAAATGCCAACGATCCATATTGCGAAAAGTTAAAGCAACAAAGCGAAACCTCTCAACAGGTACAGCCTTGACAGTCATCTTGAGCTGTGTCCAGGCAGAGGACACGCGCCCCGCGTACTACTTTTCACCCCCTCAACTCTGAACCAGGGTCGCAACCATGGCCGGAACCAGCCTTTTAGCCCTGATCGACGATATTGCGACCATTCTCGACGACGTTGCCGTATTGAGCAAAGTCGCGGCAAAAAAGACGACGGGGGTGCTCGGCGATGACCTGGCCCTTAACGCCCAGCAGGTGGTGGGCGTTGCTGCCGACCGGGAGTTGCCAGTGGTCTGCGCCGTGGCAGTCGGTTCGCTCAAAAACAAGGCCATCCTGGTGCCGGCGGCGCTTGCCATCAGCGTTTTTATCCCGTGGGCGGTGACGCCGCTGCTGATGCTGGGTGGCGCATACCTGTGTTATGAAGGTTTCGAGAAGCTGGCCCACAAGCTGATGCACGGCAAACAGGACGACGACGCGCATCATGCCGGACATCTCGATGCGTTGATCAATTCCACGGTCGATATGGTTGCCTTCGAAAAAGACAAGATACAGGGTGCCATACGCACTGACTTCATCCTGTCGGCCGAAATTATCGTGATTACACTGGGAACGGTGGCGGCGGCATCGTTCGAAAAACAGGTTGCGGTGCTCACGGCGATCGCCATCATCATGACCGTTGGCGTTTACGGCCTGGTGGCGAGCATCGTTAAGCTGGATGACGGCGGGCTTTACCTGAGCCAAAGGAGCGAGGCCGGCCTGCTGCCCAGAATTCAACGCGGCATGGGAAGGGTGATCCTGAAGGCCGCGCCGTACCTGATGAAGGGTTTGTCTGTCGTAGGCACGGCTGCCATGTTCCTGGTGGGCGGAGGTATTATCGCCCATGGCACACCCGGGATGTCTGATCTGGTCCACAATCTGGCGCATGGCGCCAGCGCTATCCCGTGTATCGGCGGAATGCTGGCAGCAGCCTTGCCGATTCTGTTGGATGCCCTGACCGGACTGGCTGCAGGCGCCGCTGTTCTAGCTGGCGTGACGGTTGCCGGGCGATTTTTTCGAGGAAAGAAAACACCGGACTGATGGATCCGGCTGGCGCGCTGCCCCCCCGGTAGGAACCATAACAAACGGCGCCCGCAGGCGCCGTTTGTTCATCGACTGAGTACTACTTTTTCTCGGCCGGTTTGGCCGGGATTGGCGTCGGCGCTGCCGGGGCAGGCGCCGGTGCTGGCGCGGTAGCGGGGGCCGACGCTGCAGCTGGAGTAGCCGCAGGGGCTGAGGCCGGAGCGGGTGCTGCGGCGGTGCCAGGAACAGCTGCCGGTGCGGCCGGCGTTCCGGCGGGAGTTCCCGGTGCTGGCGCGGCTGCCGGGGCAGGAGCAGGTTCAGGCTGCGTGCCGCCTAAGGTCTCAAGAAACTCCTTGTTGCCGCCCTTGAATTGGTAAAACGAAACGGCGCCATCCTTGAGGTCGCCCTTCTCGTCGAACACTATCCGGGCGGTAAGTCCTGCATAGTCCATCTTCGACAATTCAGCCAGATACTTGGTCGGTTCGACCGCATTGGCGCGTTTCATGGCTTCGGCCAGGATCATCACTGCATCATAGGCGTAGGGCGCGAACAGCTTGCTGTCATCGTTGAACTTGGCTTTGTACTTGTCTTTGAAGGCAGCGCCACCAGCCATCTTTTCCAGCGGAACGCCGGGCAGCGAGCAGAAAGCACCTTCCGCAGCTTCGCCTGCCGCCTTCAGGAATTCTGTAGTGCAGCCGCCGTCACCCATCAGGAGCTTGGCCGTGAGCTTGGTCTTGCTCATTTGCATCGCCAGCGGGGCAGCCAGAATCTCCATACCGCCGTAGAAAATCACATCCGCCCTCTTCGACTTGATCTTCGCCAGAACGGACTTGACTGCTTTGTCGTCGGCATTCTCAAAGGCTACGACCTTGACGCCGGCCGCTTCTACAACCTTTTTGAATTCCTTGGCAAGTCCTTCGCCGTAAGCCGATTTGTCATTGACAATCGCAATCCTCTTGGCGGCCAGTTGCTTGACGGCATAATCGCCGAGCGCCTTGGCCTGTTGCTCATCGTTGGCTGCTACGCGGAAAGCGGTCTTGAATCCCTGCTGGGTAAAGGCCGGGTTGGCAGCCGACGGGGAAACCTGAGGCAAGCCGGCATCCGAATAAATCTTCGAGGCCGCAATCGTAGTGTCGGAATCAAGATGCCCAATTACGCCATTCACCTTGGCATCGACGAGCTTTTGCGCTACGACCAATCCCTGCTTGGGATCGCCCTGGTCGTCTTCGGACACGAGTTCAAATACGATGTCGCGACCGCCGATCTTCAGTTTCTTGGCATTGGCATCCTGGATGGCCAGAAGCGCGCCATTCTTGTTGTCTATTCCCAGTTGTGCTTGCGCACCAGTCAAGGGCGCAGCGAAACCGAGCTTGATTACCAGTGGTGGGGTGGGGGGAGGCGTCTGAACCGGGGGCGGAGGAGGAGCCGGCTTCTCACCACAGGCTGCAATCACAAAAGCTGAAAGAATGGAAAGCGATAAGGCTTTCATGGGCATGTTCATATAGATTATCTCCGCGAAATCGAAACAGATTAACTAGCAACCAGATACAGGTAGGCATCAACCTCCGATTCTGGAGGGCGCAACCCACCTTGTCAATACCGAATAGATGGCAATAATCGCCTAATTCAGCGACTTTGGATCCACTTCACCAGCGTCTTCAGGTCGGCATCGGAGATTCTCTGGTTCGGCCGCATCGGGGTCTTGCCCCAGGCCCCGACACTGCCTTTTCTGACGCTTGCGGCCAATCTGGTTTCGGCGTCTGGCTGGCCTTTGTATCTGGCGGCGATGTCCTTGAAGTTCGGATAAACCGATTTCCTGTCTTCGGTATGGCAGGCCATGCAGTTGTTTTTCCTGGCCAGTTCGAGGTTGGCCAAGGTGGGAGAGGGGAACCACGCGGCAAAGGATAAAACGGAAACGAGCCAAAGTTTCGGTGAGCCGAAGTCCAGCCTGCCACTTGCGGAGATTTTATGAACCATTTTTATCGTGCCATCTCTTGTGTTAACCTGCCAGACAATACTACACCACAAGGACTTTACTGGAGCCAGATCATGGTCAAACGCTATATTCACACCCTCCACCGCGCTTCACGCACCCCCACCAAAAAGCCGCCGCTGCTCTTTGTGCATGGCGGCTACGTAGACGCCAGGTGTTGGGGCATTCACTTCCTGCCTTACTTTGCGGCCTGCGGTTACGACTGCACGGCGCTGGACCTTTCCGGACACGGGGAAAGCGAAGGGCGGGAGTGGCTGGATTGTTTAGGCCTAAATGATTACCTTGATGATGTTGTTCAGATTATCGAAAGGTTCAAGCGGAAGCCGATTGTGCTGGGGCATTCCATGGGTGCCGCCGTCGTCGAGCGCGTCCTTGAGCGCTCGCTGATCGATACGGCCGTGCTCATGGCGCCCGTGCCGCCGAGCGGCACGGCGGGATCGGTAATGAATCTCGCCTTGAAATATCCGTACTTCTTCAGCGAAATCACGAATGTCACCAAGGGTCGCTACACTGAGGAAAGCCTGCCCATGATGCGGGATATTTATTTCTCGCCGGGAATGGAATCCAAGGCGCTGATGCAATTCTCGGAACTGATTCAGCCGGAGTCGCAGCGGGCGATCTCGGACATGCTGATGCTTGGCTGGTGGTTTCCGCAGGTGCCGCCAGAAGCCCGGGTGCTCGTGTTGGGCGGCGAACTCGATGCCCTCTTTCCGCCCGACATGATCCGCTTCGTGGCGCTGCGCTGGAAAGCAGACCTGAAGATTATCCCCGATACAGGGCACGCATTCATGCTCGACCGAAATTGGAAAGTTGCGGCGGAGCGGGTGGTTGAGTGGTTGCAGCGCCTTGAATAAGAGGGATTTAACCTTTTCCGTTCTGCCGTGTTGTGACTAAACCGGGCTATTTGTTTATATCCTGAATTGCGTCGACGACCATTTTTGTCCCGGTAGCGATCATCAGGATGTCATTCGCCACGCGCACATAACGATAGCCAGACGGCGGCACGCCGATTTGCACCACGAGCTTCTGCGGTACTTTGTAATAGGTCACGTCGTGCGGCAACGGTTGCCCTATCTGCCATTTCTTTGCTTGACCGGGCGGCATGCAACCATTGTGCTTCTTAGCCAATCCTGGCGGGCAGTGGCCTTTGCGGAGTTGCTTGGCATAATAATCACGCACGACCACGCGATGCCGATCCTCGAAGTGCCCGCTTTTTACGGCGGGAGGATGGTCCTGATCACGCCGTTCCATGCGATCTTCCTTATCGCCTTTGCCACCGCCAGCCCAGGATGGCTTGTCGGCCATGACCGGTCCCGCCGCCAGGATTCCACCAATCAGAAACGCGAATGCGACTTTCATTTTCAGGGTAATGATATCCATGCCGGGTCTCCAGTTTAGGAAGGCACGTTAATTATAGACGCGTGTCTTTGACCCTGCCCCGAATACTCCCCTATCCCATGCCACTTGTGAAGCGCGGAAAGCACTGGCATACTGCATCGCAAATGTAATGCGTAGGATCATGAAATGAAAACAGCAACCATCCCGTCGTTACGCGTCACTCCCGAGCTTCGTCAATCAGCCGAAGGCGTCCTGCAAGAGGGCGAGAGCCTTTCCAGCTTCGTTGAGCAAGCCGTCAGAGCCTCGATAGAATACAGACAAGCTCAGCGCGAGTTTATTGCACGTGGTCTGGCTGCGCGCGATAACGCGCGGTATACCGGTGTTTACATCGGCGCCGATGCCGTCGTCAGCCGGCTCGAAGGAATGCTGGACAAGGCCAAAACCAGAGCCAAAACTGTCAAGTGACTTACAAGGTAAGATTCACGGAGGAGGCTGAGGCAGACCTGCTCCGGCTCTACGATTTCATCCTCGCCAGGGATGATGGCGACTGGACTGTCGCCGAGCAAGCGCTTCAAGCCATCAAAGACGGTATTCGCGCCCTGGAATTGACGCCATTCACCTGCCGCAAAGCGGAGGCCAATTTACCGTTCCTGCGCGAACTGATTATTCCGTTTGGCGCGGTCGGATATGTTGCACTGTTTGAGGTCGACAACACAGAAACGGTTACCGTGCTCGCTCTGCGACACCAGCGTGAGAGTGACTATCACTGAGAGTGGGCGTGGCCATTTTCAATTTGAGTCTGGAACCTTTCCCCAAAGGAGCCACGAATGAGATATTACGATCCGCAGCAAATCCGAAACGCAGCAGACAACTTTTTCATGGCTGCCGGAAGGTGTTTAGAGAAAAAGCAAGTGTCTGAGAACCAGATTAACTGGCTCCCAATTCCTGCTGTGGTGTGCATGGCGCTCGGAATTGAGCTATGCCTGAAAGCAACAATCACCCTGGAAAAAAATGAAACGCCGAAGGGGCATGAGTTGCTCGATCTGTTTAAGGATTTATCCCCTCAATCTAAAGAAGCTTTATCTGCAAGGCTATCTCTTCAAGAGGCAGAGCTTAAACAAAGGATCGCGTCCGTTTCTAATACTTTCGAGAAGTGGCGGTACTTTTATGAGGAAAAATCACTAAATGCAGATTTGGAATTTCTTCACCAGTTTGCAATAGTAGCTGCTAGTTTGTTTGACTCACCAGCTATCAATTCACGATAACAGTATCTACAGCCCCAACAGCGTCCCCAGTTCTTCCCCAATGCTTTCCGGCGTATCCGTTGGCGCATAGCGTTTGACAACCTCGCCCGAGGCATTGACCAAAAACTTGGTGAAATTCCATTTGATGGCTTCGCTGCCGAGGATGCCTTTCTGCGATGCTTTCAGGAGGCGATAGAGCGGATGCGTGTTGTCGCCATTGACCTCGATCTTGGCGAACATCGGGAAAGTGACGCCATAGTTGAGTGAACAGAAGTTCTTGATCTCCTGCTCGTCGCCGGGTTCCTGATGCGCGAACTGGTCGCAGGGGAAGCCAAGCACGACCAGCCCTTTTTCCGAAAAACGGTGGTAGAGGTTTTCCAACCCTTGGTACTGGCTGGTGAAACCGCATTTGCTGGCGACATTCACAACAAGCAGGGTCTTGCCGCGATAGGCATCCAGCGTGATGGTCTCCCCGTCGATGGTTTTGACCTCAATCGCGTAGATGCCGTCCATTGGTGCGGTTCTCAGCGAAGTTGGCTCAAATCGCGCACCGCCCCGGTATCGGCGCTGGTGGTCATGGCGGCGTAGGCTTGCAGCGCGGGGGAAACCTGGCGTTCGCGTTTGAGCGGTTTCCATGCGCCGTGCGCGCCCGCGCCGCGAGATTCCATGGCTTTGCGTCGCCGCGCCAGTTCGTCATCGGCGACGGCGAGGCGGATGCTGCGGCCGGGAATGTCGATCTCAATCTTGTCGCCGTTCTCGATCAGGCCGATGGCGCCGCCTGCGGCGGCCTCAGGCGAGACATGGCCGATGGAAAGCCCGGCTGTGCCGCCGGAAAAGCGGCCATCGGTAAGCAACGCGCAGAGCTTGCCGAGGTTCTTCGACTTGAGATAAGTGGTCGGGTAGAGCATTTCCTGCATGCCAGGCCCGCCTTTCGGGCCTTCGTAGCGGATCACCACTACGTCGCCCGGCTTGACTTGGTCGCCGAGGATGCCATCCACCGCTTCCTCCTGGCTCTCGAACACACGCGCCGTGCCGCTAAACTTGAGGATGCTCTCATCCACCCCGGCGGTCTTGACGATGCAGCCCTTCTCCGCGATGTTGCCGAACAGCACCGCCAACCCGCCGTCCTGGCTGTAGGCATGAGACTTGTCGCGGATGCAGCCGCCAACGCGGTCGAGGTCGAGCGCAGGATACTGGTTGCTTTGGGTGAATGCGACCAGCGAAGGCGAGCCGCCTGGCGCTGCGCTATAAAAATCATGGACGTCAGGGCTCTTGGCGCGTACCACATCCCAGGCGTCGAGCGCTTCGCCCAGCGTGTTGCTGTGTACCGTCGGCACGTCGCGGTGGATCAGGTCGGCGCGGTCGAGTTCGCCGAGAATGGCCATGATGCCGCCGGCGCGATGCACGTCCTCGAGGTGGAAATGCGAAGAGGGCGCCACCTTGGCAAGGCAGGGAATCTTGCGCGAAATGCGGTCGATGTCCTGCATCGTGAAATCGACTTCCGCAGCTTGCGCGGCGGCCAGGAGGTGCAGCACCGTGTTAGTCGAGCCGCCCATGGCGATGTCGAGGCTGATGGCGTTCTCGAACGCTTTGAACGAAGCGATCGAGCGCGGCAGCGCGCTGGCGTCGTCGTTTTCGTACCAGCGCTTGCACATCTCGACGATCAGCCGGCCGGCCTTCAGGAACAATTGCTTGCGCTGGGCATGCGTCGCCACCAGCGTGCCGTTGCCGGGCAGCGCCAGGCCCAAGGCTTCGCACAGGCAGTTCATCGAATTGGCGGTGAACATGCCGGAGCAGGAGCCGCAGGTAGGGCAGGAGCCGCGCTCGAAATTCTCCACATCGGCGTCGGAAACGGTCGGATCGCCGGCCTTCATCATGGCGTCGATCAGGTCGACGGCGATGGTCTTGCCCTGCCACTTAACCTTGCCCGCCTCCATCGGCCCGCCGGAGACGAAGATGGTCGGGATGTTGAGCCGTAGCGACGCCATCATCATTCCCGGCGTGATCTTGTCGCAATTGGTGATGCACACCATGGCGTCGGCGCAGTGGGCATTCACCATGTATTCAACCGAGTCGGCGATCAGCTCACGCGACGGCAGCGAATACAGCATGCCGCCGTGTCCCATGGCGATGCCGTCGTCGATGGCGATGGTGTTGAATTCCTTGGCGACGCCACCCGCCGCCTCGATCTCTTGCGCGACCAGTTGCCCCATGTCTTTCAGATGCACATGGCCCGGCACGAACTGGGTGAAGGAATTTACCACCGCGATGATCGGCTTGCCGAAATCGCCGTCCTTCATGCCAGTGGCGCGCCACAAAGCGCGTGCGCCGGCCATGTTGCGGCCGTGGGTGGAAGTGCGGGAACGATATTCGGGCATGATGGATTCTCCGGATGCGGCAGGTAGCCTAGGCTAAAATGTGAATTCTAGCCGAAACAGCGGTACCGCCTCCAATCATGCTGATCCATCCCCAATTCGATCCCATCGCCCTCTCCATCGGCCCGCTTGCCATTCGCTGGTACGGCCTGATGTACCTGATCGGCTTCATCCTGTTCCTGGTTTTGGGCAAATACCGGGCGCAACGTTACCCGGAACGCGGCTTCACTACGCAGAACCTTGACGACATCCTGTTTTACGGCGTGCTCGGCGTCATCCTCGGCGGACGGCTCGGTTATGTGCTGTTCTACAAGCCGGCCTTTTTTCTTGCCCACCCCTTAGAAATCTTTGCGCTTTGGCATGGCGGCATGTCCTTCCACGGCGGTTTCCTTGGGGTGCTGGTAGCGATGCTGCTGTTTGCCCGCAAACATGGCAAGAGCTGGCTGGCCGTGATCGACTTCGGCGTGCCGATGGTTCCGCCCGGTCTTGCGATGGGCCGTCTCGGCAACTTCATCAACGCCGAACTGCCGGGGCGCGTCACCGACGTGCCTTGGGCCATGATCTTCCCCAACGTCGACATGCTGCCGCGCCACCCGTCGCAGCTCTACCAGTTCGCGCTCGAAGGTGTCGCCCTTTTCTTCCTGATCTGGTGGTATTCCGCCAAGCCGCGCCCGCCCGGCGCGGTGATCGGCTTCTTCCTGGCCGGCTATGGCGTGTTCCGTTTCATCGCAGAATTTGGCAGAGAGCCGGATGACTTCCTCGGTCTGCTTGCCATGAATCTGTCGATGGGGCAGTGGCTGAGTTTTCCGATGATCGTTGTCGGGGTGGGTTTGTTGTATTGGGCGCACGCTCGAACTAAAGTTTGAATCATGAAAACCTGTGCCGACTGTCACTTTCTGGTCAGCGAACGCCGCGAGTTCCATACCGACCGGCCGGTCACAATGCCTCTGACCGATAGCCAAAGGGAAACGGCCTGTAGCGAGCCAGATGGCGCGCTGACAGGCGACAGCGATACGGCGTTTTACAGCATCCGTTGCTATATGGGTGTGTGGGATGAGAATATCGCCATGCCCGAAGGTGGGCGTGGGCAAGCGCTGAAAGGCATTGACCGGTCTAATGGCTGTTTCTTCTTCCCTTACCGGGCGGGAATGTTGCCGGATGCCGCAGTCGAACTGCAAAAGCGTGAGGAACCCGGCAGACAGCAGTTTTACATGAAATGCGCGTTGTTGATTGCAGCGGCGGCACTGGTTTTGAATGCAATTGCAACAATGGCGATTTTTTTCAAAAACTGATTCCCCCTGAATCAGAACCCTTCATCCTAGGAGGCCCATCATGCTCTTCGACGCCCTTGAAAACCCCAATATGCGCATGGCCAACCGTATCGTCATGGCGCCGATGACGCGTTGCCGCGCCGATCAGCGCGATGCGGTGCCGAGCGATTTGATGGTCGAGTATTACCGTCAGCGCGCTTCCGCCGGGCTGATCATTTCCGAGGGCGTTCCGGTGTCGGATCGGGCGCGCGGCTACATCAACACCCCGGCGCTGTGGAACAAGGATCAAGCGGACGGCTGGAAGAAGGTGGCCGATGCGGTGCATGCCGCAGGCGGCAGGATTTTCGCGCAGCTATGGCATTGCGGCCGGATTTCGCATTCGGCGCTGCACAAAGATGGCAGCCTGCCTGCCGGGGTTTCCGCCGCTGCCGCCAAAGTCAAGACCTTCATTCCCGGCCCAGACGGCGCTGTGGCTATTTCGCCATGCGAACCACCGGTAGCCCTCAGCACCGCCGAGGTCAAGGCGCTGGTGCAAGATTTCGGCAACGCGGCGCGTCTGGCGCTGCTCGCCGGTTTCGACGGGGTCGAGGTGCATGGCGCCAACGGCTATCTGTTCGACCAGTTCCGCTGTCCCTTCCTCAACGACCGCAGCGATGAATACGGCGGTAGCCTGGAGAACCGTTATCGCCTGCTGCTGGAAGTGGTCGATGCGGTAGCCGGCGTCTTCGGCCCGATGAGTATTTGCGTGCGCCAATCGCCTTATGGCCTCTTTAACGACATGCAGCCAGATCCCGAGCCTCTGACCACCTATGGTTACATCGCCAGGGAGCTGGAACAGCGCGGGGTCGGGTTTCTGCACCTATACGACCAAGACGGCAATTGGCTCTGCGATTCAGCAAATCCTTTGCTGGCGGCGCTACGCGACGCCTACCACGGCTCGATCATCGCCTGCGGTGGCTTCACCGCCGACAGCGCCGAAGCGCTGCTGGCGAGCGGCAAGGCCAATTTGATCGCCTTCGGCAAGGCGTTCATTTCCAATCCCGATCTGGTGGAACGCATGCGCCGCGGCGTTGAGCTGACGCCCTGGGATCAGGCTACGTTCTATGCCAGCGGCGCGAAGGGGTATACGGATATCCGGCGCTGGATTGATTAATTGCCGCCGATGACGCCAGCCTGATTTTTCGCGGTATTGCCCTGGCCCACGGCGACCGCGCTGGTGTTGCTGGTTTTTGCGTCGATGCGCGTATTGCCCTGAATTCGGGTGCCGCCGCCGGAGGTGCCGGATTTGCCGTCGCCGCCTTGCGCGTTGCCGGATTGCAGGTAAGTGGGCGGCTTGTCCTGGCTGCTGACATAGGCGCTTTGGCCCTCCGACACGGCAAAGCTGCCGGCGCGGTTGGTGAGGGAAATCTCGCCACGCGCCACATTGACGCGCAGACCATCTTTTTTCTGGTTCGCAGAATATTCGGTACCGCGAATGCCGATGGTGGCCGTGGCTGCATGAACGCTATAGCTGGAACGGTTGACCTTGCCGATCATGCCGGTGATGGTGCGGAAACTGCCTTTGAGCAGGCTGAAAAAGCCTTTTTCCTTGCCGTCAGGCTTGCCGTTGTAGACATATTCGTCCACCCGGAACTCTGTTTTGGCGCGCAATTGAACCACTGAATCGTCGCTGAAACGGATAGCGGCTATGCCGTCCTTGCCGGTAATCAGGGTGTCGCCCTGGGAGAGCAGCGCGTCCTTGCGCAGGATTTTTGGTTTTCCATCTGAAGAAACCAGGCTTGCGCTGCCTGATGTACGGGTCACTATCCCTACCCCGGCAGCGAGGACGCTGGAAGCGCAAAAGCAGCACAAAGCCGCCAGCAATAAAAGGCAAGAATTGGATCGGGTGGGCGAGTTATGCATAGGATAACGATAGTTGAAAAGAAGGTTTATAGCCATATCCGGAAAACCGCGCTTATAACCACAGGGCGGCAACGAAGCTGAGGATTCTCTTGCTCAGACGGTAATGACTTTGTCTGCGTCCTTCTGCTGTTCAACGATCATGAGCATATTGCCGATGACGCCAACCCGAACTTTTTCCAGCAAGCCATAAAAATCCAGACAGGTACGGCAAATGATCAGGCGCACTCCCTCCGTTTCCAGTTCGCGCAATTGCGCCAGGCAAGGCGAGCCATCTACCGTCAGTTTTACGCCTTGGGCATAGAACAGAATGGCTCCGGGCAGTAGTTCGGTTTCCAGCAAGGTTTGAAAATAGTTGGTGACAAGCTTGTGACGCAGCGCTTCTTCAGCCTGTCCGAGGCCGTCGTTGGTGACGAGGATTACTGTGGATTCGTCCATGTGAGAGTTCCTTTATCCCGGAGAACTGATTTTACAATTCTTGACTTCATGAGTGTCACATAATACTGTTCCCATAATTATGGATACAACACAGCCAAATGCAGAATCCCTGAGCCTGAGCCATCCCGCTCTCTACGAACAGGTGGCGGAGCGCTTGCGCAATCGCATTTTCTCCCAGGAACTTGCGCCCGGAACCTGGATTGATGAAAAGGCGCTTGCCGACGATTACGGCATCAGCCGCACCCCCATGCGCGAGGCGCTCAAGGTGCTGGCTTCCGAAGGACTGGTTCAGCTCAAGCCGCGCCGCGGTTGTTATGTGACCGAACTGACGGAACAGGACTTGAACGATATCTTCCCCGTTGTGGCGCTGCTGGAAGGCCGCGCCGCTTACGAGGCGGCATTGAAGGCAAGCGATGTCGATCTGGCGAGACTTGATGCTATCCATAGGCGGATGAAACAACTCGCGGGACAAGCCGATCTCAATGCGTTCTTCAAGGCAAACCTGGATTTTCACTTGGCGTTGCAGCGGATTGCAAATAACCGTTGGCTAATGACCGCGATTGACGACCTGAACAAAATCATGCGATTGATCCGGCGCGATTCGATGCGGCTGGAAACCCGCGCCCCCGACTCCATAGCCGAGCATGAGGCAGTTCTGGAGGCGATCAGGAAACGCAACCCAAACGACGCCAGCCGCCGCATGCACGACCATATGCTCAACAGCCGCATGTCGATTGCGTGATAATTCCATTTCTAAATCGTCCGTGACTTTGTCGACTTCGCCTTGCCGTGCTAATTATTGCACTGTCCCGCAGGGATTTCCTCCGGTCATCTTCGGCTCGTCCCACAGGGACTTCCTTCGGTCGTCTTCGCGTCACGCACGATTTGGAAATGGAATAAGACGCCAATTTTCAGAATGAAAAACCAGGAGCTTTTGCAGCGCAGCCTCAAGGCCGTCTGGCACCCGTGCACCCAGATGAAGGCGCACGAAACCCTGCCGCTGGTGCCCATCGCACGCGGCGAGGGGGTATGGCTGTACGACTTCGAAGGACATCGGTTCCTCGATGCGATCAGCTCCTGGTGGGTGAACCTGTTCGGCCACGCCAACCCGCGTATCAACGCCGCCCTGCGCGACCAGTTGGAACGGCTGGAACATGTGATGCTGGCTGGTTTCACGCATGAGCCGGTGGTGGAACTGTCGGAAAAGCTGTCGGCCTTGACCGACAAAGGCAAAAGTCGGCTTGGCCACTGCTTCTACGCCTCCGATGGCGCATCGGCGACTGAGATCGCGCTCAAGATGAGTCAGCATTACTGGCGCAACTGCGGCAGCCCTGCGAAAAATCGCTACGTCAGCTTGGCCGGCAGTTATCACGGCGAAACTGTCGGCGCCCTCGCCGTCACCGATGTCGCCCTGTTCCGCGATGCCTACGCGCCGCTGCTGCGCCCCGGCATCACCGTCCCCAGCCCCGACTGGCGGCTGGCCGCGCCCGGCGAGTCGCCTGCCGCTTATGCCACCCGCTGTGCCAAAGCGCTTGAGGAGACGCTGGCCCCGCAGCATGCCGAAATCGCCGCGCTGATCGTTGAGCCGCTGGTGCAATGCGCCGCCGGCATGGCGATGCACGATCCCGAATACCTGCGCCAGGCACGTACTCTCTGCGACCGCTACCAGGTGCATCTGATCGCCGATGAGATAGCAGTCGGTTGCGGCCGCACCGGCAGTTTCTTCGCCTGCCAGCAGGCGGACATCCTGCCCGATTTCCTGTGCCTGTCGAAGGGCATCAGCGGCGGCTACCTGCCGCTGTCGGTGGTTATGACTACCGACGAGGTATATCAAGCCTTCTACGCAGACGAGGTAACGCGCGCTTTCTTGCATTCGCATTCCTACACCGGCAACCCGCTCGCCTGCCGCGCCGCCTTGGCGACGCTGGCGATTTTCGAGGAAGACGACGTCCTCGCCGCCAACCGCCGCCGCGCCGCCTTTCTCAACCAACGTGCCGTAGTCCTTGCCACTCATTCGTGCGTCCGGAATTTTCGCAACCAGGGCATGATCTGGGCGTTCGACGTAGACAGCGATGACCCCCTGCTCCCCCGCCGCGCTTTCGCAGCTGCGTTGGAACGTGGGTTGCTGCTGCGTCCCATCGGCAATACCGTCTATTTCATGCCGCCTTATGTCATCGGCGAGGAAGATATGGATTTTCTGGTGGGACAGACGCTGGCGGTGCTGGAGGAAGTGCTTGCTGTCTGATCAACAGTTGGGCGGAAAACATTGCACATTCTCTTTTATGCTTTAACCCAACTTTTATTTTTTGTCTTTGGTTTCTGAGCCTGATGGACTTTTGCCATGATCCAATTTGAGGCCGCTTTCCCATGTTTGCCGATTGATGTGTCTACCTGGCAAGAGGATGAGGAATGGGCGCTCTATCCGGAAGGAGCTCGAGCAAAATCAGCCTATTTCCCGCCGACCGGGCAGCTTCCTGACTTCATCAAGCCGACGCGACGCTACCTGTTCAAACACTCATCAAGGCGTTACCCAGACCAATTTTGGGCAGAGGTTGTTGCTTATTACATCGGCTGCTTACTCGGAGTTGAGGTACCACCAGCGTATCCGGCAATTAACAGTACAACCGGTCAATGCGGAGCCTTGATCGAATGGTTCTACGAAGACGACCAAGCGCTGTTAGTAATGGGAGGTGATTTTATGCAAAAGATGATTCCAGATTTTGATCGCAAGCGTGGCAGGCAACATAACTTCTACACGGTGCGAGTGCTGTTCCGGGGACTACAACAAGCTGGTTTTGTGACTGCCGACTGGTCGAACATGTGGGAAAGGATGCTGTTGTTTGATGCGCTCTGTGGTAATACGGATAGGCATCAAGACAACTGGGGCATCTTATTTGACAGAATGGATGGATCAAAACGAGCTTGTCTGTCACCTGCCTATGATAACGGAACCGGCTTGGGGCATGAACTGTCAGAGACACACCAAGGAGAGTGGCAAAGTGATAGTATCCGCCGTTACATATCCCGTGGGCACCATCACATTAAGTGGCGCCTTGACGATACTGTCCATGAGAATCATGCCGAGTTCATCCGTAAATTAGAGAAACAGTTTCCTGAGAATGGCGGCATGATGTTGTCTCTATTGTCGGGATTCGACATGGCTGCGTTGCGCGAGAATCTAAACAAAATGTCTGCCGTACGGATGCCCATCGCGTTAACTGAGTGGAGACGCCATCTGATTTATGCACTGGTTGAAACAAGGCGAAGACTGCTGATCGAAGTACTTCAATGAATCTCATACAACACCTTATTGAGCCGCACCGTTTATTTCTTTTCTGGCAGCGACCAATCGCTGGAAAAGAGCGGCGAACGCGCCATCTAGTTGGTGAGATTGAGCGTGTCGCCGATGGTACCGTGTTCCGCTATCTCAAGAATCAGGATGATTTTGCGAGGGCGCGTGAAGAAGGGTTTCAAGGTTTTCCGGCGTTCGATATCAAGAAGGCATCCGAATACACCACGGGCGCACTAGATGCATTCATGCGCCGTGTCCCGCCACGTAGGCGCGATGACTTTATCGAGTACCTAGCACGACACAGGCTTCCGGAAACCTTCGCAGGATCTGATTTAGCGTTACTGGCCTATACCGGGGCCAAGTTGCCCGGCGATGGATTCGAAATAGTTCCCGATTTAGCAGGGATAGCCCCTCCTATGGAGTTGGTTATGGAGGTTGCCGGTTTCCGCCATCAAGATGTGCCGATAGACACGATTGCGGTAGGCGAAAAGGTTGAGTTAGTACCGGAACCGAACAACCAAGTCGATCCAGAAGCCGTCGCAGTAATGTGCGCGTACGGAAGGATCGGCTACATTGCGCGACCGTATCGCACAACAGTCAACAATTGGCTAAGTTGTTTTTCCGTTGAAGCCAACATAGACCGGATCAATGGAAAGCCTGATCGCCCGCTAGTGTATCTTTTCATCAACGTCTCCTGAGAGACGAAAACGCGAATACGTACAGATAGTCGCATTCCCGCTTTTGGTGTTCCACTGTAGAAAAAATCACAAGTTGCCTGTTTCTGGTTTATTCAACAACGGCCATCAGATCGCTAGTGCCGGCGCTTTCTCGATCTTGGGTAGCGGTTTCTGTTCGGCCTGCCATAGGTCGTAGTCCATCTGCATTCCAAGCCACAAGTCGGCGCGTCCGCCGCGCTCGGCTCCGAGCCAGGCTTCGAGGCGTCTTGCCATGTCAGTGGAGATTCCGGCGTGACCGTTTAGAACTCGGGACAGGGCGGTTCTAGTGACGCCAAGCTGGCGGGCTGCCTCGGTGACGGTAAGGCCGAGAGCCGGCAGGATGTCTTCCCGGATCGTTTCGCCGGGATGGGGTGGATTGAACATGCGTCCCATGATGAGCCTCCTAGTGATAGTCCTGATAATCGACGAGAACGGCGTCTTCATCTTCGAAGGCGGAACTATTGGGGTCAGCTTCACATTGTTTTTCCTCAATTAAACAATAAGGGAAACCCAATATTCCTTTGATTCACAGCAAAACGGTGCTACTCTGGTAACACCCACTACAATCAATTAATCCGCCATGCAAACCACCTCGCTCAAACTTCCAGGCGAACTCAAGCAACGCGCCGCCGCTGCTGCGCAAGGACTGGGGAAAACACCGCACGCCTTCATGGTCGAAGCCATCGAGCAGGCCGCTGCCCTTGCCGAAAGCCGCGCCAAGTTTCTAGCTGAAGCGGAGACTGCTCGCCAGTCGCTGCTCAAGGATGGCAAGGGTTTCGATGCCGACGAGGTGCATGACTACCTGCGCAAGCGGATCAAGGACAAGCAGGCAACGCGACCGCAGGCCAAAGATTGGCAAAGCTGATCTACTCGGCGCAGGCGCTGAACGATCTGGAGCGCTTGACCGATTTCCTGACTGCGAGCGATCCGCTGGCTGCTCTGGAAACTGTTGAACTTATCGAGGAAGCGGTGAGCATCCTTCGAAATCATCCGCTAATTGGCCGCGCGGTGAATTCCGACTTGCGGGAACTGGTAATTTCGCGGGGGCGTAGCGGTTATGTGGCGCTGTACAGTTTTGAGCTGCTGCACGATGCGGTACTGTTACTCGCCATCCGGCACCAGCGGGAAGCAGGTTACGAGGAAGAATCTTGAAAGCTGACGACATTGCCAATCAATTGGATCGCCTGCGCGAGCAATCGCTGCTGCGCAAGCGCCGCATCGTCGATAGCGCCTGCGGGCCGGAAGTGGTGGTCGATGGCAAGCCGGTCGTAGCCTTTTGCAGCAACGACTACTTGGGACTCGCCGCCAATCCCGCTTTAGTCGAGGCGGCCTGCGCCGGAGCTAGGCGCTATGGCATGGGTTCGGGTGCGTCGCATCTCGTCAGCGGTCATTACACGCCGCATCATGCGCTGGAGGAAAAACTCGCGGCCTTTGTCGGCATGCCGCGGACGCTGTTCTTTTCCACTGGCTACATGGCCAACCTCGGCGCATTGACGGCGCTGGCCGCGCCCGGCGACGCGGTGTTCTCGGACGAACTCAACCACGCCTCGATTGTCGATGGTGTCCGGCTATCCGGCGCGGACAAACATATCTATCCGCATGTCGACATGGGCACATTGGAAAAGATGCTGGCTGGCTGTGCAGCGCCGCGCAAGCTGATTGCGACCGATGCCGTGTTCAGCATGGATGGCGACCTTGCGCCTCTGCCGAAGCTGCTGGAATTGAGTGAACGCTATGATGCCTTGCTGTTGGTCGATGATGCCCATGGCTTCGGCGTACTCGGTTCGCAGGGGCGCGGCAGTCTGTCGCATTGGGGATTGATGGATTTAGGTTTTGAACATGCTAGCGGAGCACCCTCTTCTCCCGGTCGCATTCCCCTCACCCCCTGCCCCTCCGCCCCGAAGGAAGTGGCCTTGGGCCATCCCCGGAGGGGCGAGGGGAGCGATATAGGCAGCCTTGCGGCTTGCACGGTACTTTCTTCGCGCATCGTCTATGTTGGCACGCTAGGCAAGGCGGCTGGCGTGTCCGGCGCTTTCGTCGCCGGTGCCGAAGACATCGTCGAATGGCTGCTGCAACGCGCCCGCACTTACACCTATACCACCGGCACACCACCGCTGTTGGCGCAGGCCCTGCTGACCAGCATTGACCTGATCGAGCAGGGCAACGAACGTCGCGCCCATTTGATGCGCCTGATTACCCAGTTGCGCGTCGGACTGCGTTGCAGGCAATGGCGGCTAGTCGAATCCGAAACTGCCATCCAGCCGCTGATCATTGGCGAGAATGCCGAGGCGCTGCGCGTCAGCGCCGCCTTGCTGGAGGCTGGCCTATGGGTGCCGGCTATTCGTCCGCCGACGGTACCGGCAGGCACCGCCCGGCTGCGCATCACGCTTTCCGCCGCGCACACTATGGAACAAGTGCAACGCTTGGTGGATGCGCTGCTGGCGCTGGAGTAATTCCATATCCGGAGCCTCCGTGCCGGAACTCTCCGATTTCGGCGACAATAGGCGCCGCTTTTGCTCAACGACAAGGTCGCCATGAACCAAGCCCAAGCCAGACCCTACCCGCCAGCTTTGCTCGCCTGGGGCATGTGGGGCATGGGCGCCATGTTTTACCTGATCGGGTTCTTCCAGCGCATCGCGCCTTCGGTTTTCACCGACCACTTGATGCGCGAATTCTCCATCGGCGCGGCGGCGCTCGGGAATCTTTCCGCTTTTTACTTCTATTCCTATGTGGCGATGCAGATTCCGACCGGGATACTGGCCGACCGCTGGGGGCCGCACAAGTTGCTGACGCTGGGCGCTGGCATCGCCGCGCTCGGTTCCGCGCTATTCGCGTTGTCGCCGAACCTGTGGTACGCCAACGCCGGACGCCTGTTGATCGGCGGCTCGGTGGCGGTAGCGTTCGTTTCTATTCTCAACCTGTCTAGCCATTGGTTCGCGCCGCGGCATTACGCGGTAGCGACCGGACTGACCCTGTTGACAGGGGTCATTGGCGGCGTGGTGGCCGGGGTGCCGCTGCGCATGCTGGTCGAAGCCTTCGGCTGGCATGCGGTGATGTGGTTTGCGACTGGACTCACGGCGCTATTGAGCCTGGCCATCTGGCGCTGGCTGCGCGACGATCCCTCGCAATGCCGGCATGGCGGCTATGCCAGTTATTTCCAGGCGAAACAGGATCGCCACGGACATCTCGCCAAGGGCGAGCGCACACCGGTCATAGAAGGGCTGCGGGAAGTGCTTTCATATCGCAATATCTGGATCCTGTTGTTGATGATGTTTTGCGTCAACGGCGCGATCCTGAGCTTCGCCGGATTGTGGGGTGTTCCCTATCTATGCCAGATATACGGCCTCAATGCGAAAGCGGCGGCGGCAATCGCCTCGATCCTGCTGGTGGCTTGGGCGCTCGGCGGTACCATGCTCGGCGCGTGGTCGGAACGCATGGGCAAGCGCAAGCCGTTATATGTGCTGACCACCATTATCGCCGTAGCGGGCTGGTCCGCCGCCGTGTTCCTGCCGCTGCCGCTTTGGCTGCTGGTCGCGGTGTTGATACCGGTCGGTTTCGCCTCCGGCAATGTCATCATCGGCTTCACCTGGGCCAAGGAATCCTTGCCGCTACGGCTCATGGGTACGGCCACCGGCGTCTGCAACACCGGCTCATTGGGCGGGGTGATGGTGATGCAGCCGGTGGTCGGATGGATGCTGGATCGTCACTGGACGGGCGCGATGGATGCCGGGGCGCGTATCTACGACATAACTGCCTATCAGGCCGGGTTCGCTCTGTTCCCGGCCTGCATAGGGATTTCTTTGGCGCTGATCTTGTTCGCCCGCGAGAGCTACTGCAAACAAGCGAACTAACGGCTAATACAAAGCGAAATCAGCTCCCTTCCTGAACAACGCGTTTGTTAAGCGGTTGAACCGGTCGATTGTTGATCGGATAAAGAGCCTTGAAAGCGTCGGCTTGTTCTTTCGATAGGGTGACCGGGGTTTTCAGCACAAACCAGCGTACCCCTTCCGTGCAGGGTGGCGTTGTCAGTGACCCGGTGAAGGTGTAGTAGGTCTTGTTGGCCGGCAGAATATCCTGTACGTTTATGCTGGTTTTAGGCAGATCAAGCTTTTCTCCCGCTTTGCGTGGCAATTTATCCCAGAAGTTCTTTAGAAAAGCATTCTCGCTGCCTTTGTCGAACAGCACGGAAACGACTGCCAGTTTACCTTCTGCGTTCTTGTGGACCAGATGCGCGTTCAGGTCGAATTCTTTCCCGTCAATTTTTTCCTCGCCCGTTGTGTGGAAGTGGAACTGCACCAGTTCATATTGTTGTTTACCTACCTTGAGGAAACTTCCTTTTTCATAGTTGATCTGGATGGTATGACCATTATTCACTACATTAAGCGCGGTGGGTTTGTAGCTGAATTCGAGCTTTTCGGGTTTTCCCTTGACGATGTCCTTGGTCTTGATGTCGATAGGCGATTGTTCCTTGCCCAGCTTGCAGGTGGCAAATTCTTTGCTCAGGTCGCCCCATTTATCAGGGTTGCCGGCCCCTTGATAGCCCCAGTGCGGACCTTTATGGTGGTCTTCTGCCAGAACGGCTTGCGTTGTTAGGGCAACGATTGAAAGGATTGCAAGCTGAGAGCAAATCTTGCGGAATGTCATGAGTTTTCTCCTGATAGGGGTAAATAGGTAGGGTGTGAAATTGGTAGCCGGGCAGTATTTTGATGGTATGGGCATTGAATCACGCCTTGTTTACTGCGAGCAGGCAGGTTGATTCTTGCCAAGAAGATAGCGCGAGGCGGCGACCAACCCCAACGCCAGAAAACCTGCCATCCCCAATGCCAGTGTCAGCGGCGTGCCCCAGAACAGCGGCGCAAGCATTGATGCGGTGACAGCGCTGACGCAGGTTTGCAGCATGCCTTGGCAACTGGAGGCAAGGCCGCGCTTTTCGGGGAAAATATCCAGCGCCAGCAGTTGCAGGCTGGGTATCGTCAGCGACATGCCGCAGTTGTAAAACAGCAACGGCAGCACCGACCACGGCAAACTAGACGGCAGCGTCAAGTTGATAAGGATGTTGGCAACTGCCGCCAATGACATCACGATATAACCGAGGGCGACGGTGCGGCGCTGGCAGATGCGCCCGGCGAACTTCCAGGAAAGGAAGGAACCAAACAGCAATCCCGTTACGCACGGGCCGAACAGCCAGATGAAGCCTTGCGGCGATACGCCAAGATGTTGGATCAGGAATACCGGGGCGGACAGCACGTAAATGAAAAAACCGTTGAAATTGAGCGCCAACGCAGCCGACAACTGCATGAACCTGGCGTGCGCCAGCACGCTGCAGTAAGCCTGTAGCAGGTATCCCGGATGCAGGTTTTGCCGCTTCTCTGGTGGCAGCGTTTCGGGCAGCCAGAGAAACGTCGCTAGCCACAATGCGCTGCCGAACAATCCCAGGAAGACGAAAATGGCGTGCCAGTTGAAAAATGCGTGAATCCAGCCGCCGATAATCGGCGCGACCGCCGGGGCGATGGCGAAGATCATGCCGATGGATGCCATCAGTCGTTGCGCAGCCGCGCCATCGAACAAGTCGCGCACGATGGCGCGTCCGACCACCAATCCGACGCCTGCGGAAACGCCTTGCAGCGCGCGTCCCAGCCAGAGGTACTCGATGCGCGTGGCGCAGGCGCAGAACAGCGAAGCCAGCGCATACAACGCTAGGCCGATCAGCAGCACACGCCGCCGCCCAAGCGCATCCGAGAACGAGCCATGCCACAGGATCATGAAGGCAAAAGTCACGAGATAAGCGGTCAGCGTTTGCTGTACTTCGATGGGCGTGGCGCTGAGCGATGCGCTGATTGCCGGGAATGCCGGCAGGTAGGTGTCGATAGAGAACGGGCCGATCGCCGCCAGCGCCGCCAAAAGCACAGCCAAGCCTGGCCGGGAAGCGGGTTTCGGCATGGACTAGGAGCCGATTCCTCGTCGGTACTGGATTGCCTCGGCCACGTGCGAACCGCTGACATGCGCTACGCCAGCCAGATCGGCAACTGTGCGCGCCACTTTGAGCACGCGGTGATAGGCGCGTGCCGATAGCGAAAGCCGCGCCATTGCTTGTTTCAACAATTGCGCGCCAGCATGATCCGGCTGGCAATGCTGGTCGACTTCGGCCGGGGTAAGGCCGGTATTGGGCTTGCCCTGACGACTCAGTTGCAACTCACGCGCCCGTTGGACGCGGGCGCTGATCGTGGTGGACGATTCGCCATCTGCCCTGGCCTGCAATTCGCCCTCGACCAGCGCCGGCACCTCGATCATCAGGTCGATGCGGTCCAGCAGCGGACCGGAGAGCTTGCCCCGGTATTTCGTCACTTGGTCGGGAGTACAGCGGCACTTGCCGTTAGGGTGTCCGTAATAACCGCAAGGACAAGGGTTCATGGCTGCGATCAATTGGAATGCCGCTGGGAAATCGGCCCGGCGGGCAGCGCGTGCAATGGTAATGGTGCCGCTTTCGAGCGGTTCGCGTAGCGCCTCCAGCACGCGCCGTTCAAACTCGGTCAGTTCGTCCAGAAATAAAACGCCGTAATGCGCCAATGATATTTCGCCGGGTTGCGGAATTCCACCGCCGCCTACCAAGGCTGCCGATGAAGCAGAGTGATGTGGCGAACGGTAGGGGCGCCTGCCCCAGTTTTCAATGCGAAAGCTGCCGGCTAACGATTGCACGGCGGCGCTGGCGAGCGCTTCGTCTTCCGTCATCGGCGGCAACAAGCCCGGAAAGCGTTGCGCCAGCATTGATTTGCCGGTGCCCGGCGGGCCACTCATCAGGAGTGAATGGCAGCCTGCGGCGGCAACTTCCATTGCCCGCTTTGCCTGTGTTTGGCCTTTGACCTCGGACAGGTCGGGGTAATGCGGCGCCATGACCAGCGGCGCGCCGTTGTAGGGCATCAACTGTTGCTGCCCGCTAAGGTGAGCGCATACCTCGAGCAGGCTGTTTGCTGGCAGGATGGTCGTTGTCTTTACCAAGGCAGCCTCAGGAGCGTTTTCCGCGGGCAGGATGAAGCTGCGTTGCGTAATTGCGGCAGAGCCAGACATTGCCGCGCACATCGCAAGCGCTCCCCGGATAGGACGCAATTCGCCACCCAGCGCCAGTTCCCCGGCAAATTCGTATTGATCCAGTTGTTTGCCTTTAACCTGGCCGGAGGCGATCAGAATGCCTAGCGCAATCGGCAGGTCGAAGCGTCCCGATTCCTTGGGCAGGTCGGCCGGGGCGAGGTTTACTGTGATACGCCTGTTGGGAAAATCAAAATGCGCGTTTTGGATCGCTGCCCGTACCCGGTCGCGCGCCTCCTTTACCTCGGTATCGGGCAAACCGACCAGGGTAAAACCGGGCAATCCGGGTGCCAGATGCACCTCGACTGTTACTGCAGGGGCTTCCATTCCTGCGAGTGCGCGGCTGTTGAGAACGGCTAGGGCCATGAAGAAGGCGAAAACAGGGGCAGAATCCAGAGATTATAGGGCTGAATCTAAAAATGTCATACGGATGGAATCGCAGGGGCCGGAATTCATGCTTGATTTGTTTGTTGTCGAGTACTATGCTGCGCAGACTTGTGCATTGCACAACTTGGGGGGGCAGCATGACGAATCTCGAAAAGGCCTTTGAATTTTCGATTGACCCACAAAACTCGCACAGGGCAAAAATCTTCAGAGCCCTGCTGGACGCTCTCTACGGAACAGAGAAACTCAATCTGTACCAACTCTATGACCTCGATTCCGAAGATTTCGAGGTTGCGGTCAAGGCCATAAAGGATTGGCGGCTCCAGCGTTTTTCCTGCATCCCCGCCCAAAGGGGTATATCCTTGGCTGCCAAGCCCGAGCAGCGACTTTTCGCGCATTTGCAGTAGTTAATTGGAGAGTATTATTATATTTATCCTTTTTACGTTGGGAGGCTGAGAAGCTTATGGCAGAAGATACTGCAAGCAAGTACTTTGAGATTGTCGAGCAAGCCTGGAAACTGAGCGACGCGGCGCGTGAATACGTCAAGAATGCCGGGCGCGAGGTTCCCGTGCAGGAAATCGTCGACAAGATATTCCTGCCATCCGGTATTATCGATGTTGGAAAAACGCAAAGAGAAGGCGGAAATCCGCCAAAAGTTTTTTTTAATTCACCTTACGGATTGCAATACCGACCGGAGCAGAATGATTGGATTCCCTTCCGGCATGGTCAGATTTCACTCTGAATCCACAGACAATCGCCCCATTAACGCCACCTTCGGGTGGCGTTAGTTTTGGTGCTCCACAGGGCATGGTTTCCGATCTTTTCCGAGGAAAGGCAGCATAAGCGCCAAGTTTTTACCGACGAGATCGGGCAGAGGCAGGATGCCGAACAAAACCAGCTTGAAGCCAATGGCCGAACTCATTAACCAGCCTGACAGCGGCACGATCAAGGTCAATGAGTAGTGCAGCAGGAATATTCCCTGAATATATAGCCATTTCCAGCGTGGTATACGGGCGGGCAGAGGCGGCGGACGGTGGGTGATGCGCCAGTACAGGCGCATCACAATTAGTAACAGCAAACAGATGCCGATCGATTTATGGCTGGAAAAGAACCACGACTTGAGCGACAAGGCTGCCGGCCGGGTCATGTACAGGCCAAGAAAGAAAACAAAATAGACCGGTTGCGCAATGATCCAGTGCAGCGCTATTGCGGTACGGGTATAACTGTTTGAGGGTGCGATGCTCACCGACTATTGCCATGGTTTCTGCCTGAACTGTGCTTCGAGAGTGGCAATGCGTGCTTCCAGCGTTTCCAGCTTGTCGCGGGTGCGGGCAAGAAGTTCGGCTTGCACTTCAAATTCTTCTCTGCCTACCAATTCAAGCCGCGCCAATGCGCCGTTGAGCAGGGCGCGGGCGTTTTTCTCGAAGTCCCTGACCGGGCTGGCTGCTGCCAGTTCGGAGAGGCGGACGGATATTTCGTCAATGAACTTTGGATTGAGCATCATGACACCGGAGCGGGGTAACTTTCATTGAGTTTAGCATGAGAGATACACCACTTTTTTGGCACTGTTCTGGTGCGAAGAGAGACCAACACTATCCTGATCAGTGCGAAGACATAAGGGGAGGTTTTGTAAAAAATATGTAACTAAATGATATTAATATGAATATTCTTGCTGGCACGACATATGCTGAAGAGTAGGTGCAATTATTTTATAAGGAGTTATTCCATGAACAAGACCCTGATCGTTGCCGCAATGGCTGCCGCGTTTATCATGCCAGTCAGTTCCTATGCTGAGACTACCTCACCTGCGGCTGCCCCGGCCGCCGCCCCGGCCAACCCGCTTTCTTTTAATGTCGGCGCTACGTCGAACTATTTGTTTCGCGGCGTTAGCCAGACTCACGGCAAGCCCGCCGTATCGGCCGGCATCGACTACGCCCACGAGAGCGGCTTCTATGTTGGCGCTTGGGCCTCCACCATCACCTGGGTCAAGGATTGGCTTGGCAAGGGAAGCACCGAACTGGATGTGTATGGCGGGTACAAAAACACCTTTGCCGGCGGCGACTGGAATTACGATGTCGGTCTCATCACCTACAACTATCCAGGCAAGAACGGCCCCAGCCCCACGAATCTGGCGAATCCCGACACTACGGAGGTTTATGCGGCTCTTGGTTACAAGTGGCTGACCGTCAAGTATTCCCACGCGGTTTCGAAGTATTTCATCGGCTGGTATGGCGGTCCCAATGCGGATCAAAGTACGCGCGGTTCGGGTTATCTGGAACTGAACGCAGCCTACGATCTTGGCGATGGATGGGGAATTACCGGGCACCTCGGCGACCAGAAAGTCAAGAACTCGGTGACCACCGCGACCGTGAACAGCGCCAGCTACCAAGACTGGAAAATCGGAGTAACCAAGGACGTCCCCAACATTGGTTTGTTCTCGCTGGAGTACTCTGACACAAGCGCCAAGGGGACATGTCCCGCGGCAGGCGGCGGAACCAACCCGTATTGCTGGGGTACTGGAGGCAATAGCGCAGTGACTCCGGTTGTTGCCCCCACAGGAAACTTCACCAATGTCGCCAAGGGAACGGTCGTTCTCTCGTTCAAGAAAACTTTCTGATTCTTCTATCGATCAGCAAGACTTTTTAACCATGTTGCCGGGATAGGCAACCGCCCATCCCGGCTTAAGGAGCCAAACATGAAATTGATAATCGCCATCATCAAGCCATTCAAGCTCGACGAAGTGCGTGAGGCGCTCGCCGCAGTCGGCGTGCAAGGCATCACCGTCACCGAGGTCAAGGGCTTTGGCCGGCAGAAGGGGCACACCGAACTGTATCGCGGGGCTGAATATGTCGTCGATTTTCTGCCCAAGATAAAGATCGAGGTAGCCGTGAAGTTAGATCAACTCGATCAAGTATTGGAAACCATCGAGAAAGCTGCCAAAACCGGGAAGATCGGCGACGGCAAGATTTTCGTTTTCGATATTGAACAAGCCATTCGCATTCGCACCGGCGAAATCGGAGAGGATGTCCTTTAAGGAGCTTATGATGAAAAAATTGCTAGCAATCGTGCTGATCTCGCTGAGTCTCGGTATCGGGCTGGCTGGCGTCAGCGGTACTGCCGTAGCGGACGACAAGCCTACCGCAACGCAATCGATAGTAGTAGCGCCAGCCGCCACTGCCGCGCCGACCACGGCAGCAGCGTCAACGCCGAACAAGGGTGACAACGCTTGGCTGCTGATCAGCTCGGCCCTCGTCATTCTCATGTCCATTCCCGGACTGGCGTTGTTCTATGGCGGCCTGGTGCGGACCAAGAACATGCTCTCGGTGTTGATGCAGGTGTTCGTGATCTTCTCGTTGGTGAGCGTGCTATGGTTGATATATGGCTACTCGCTGGCGTTTACCGAAGGCAACGCCGTTTTTGGCACGCTAGACAAGTTCTTCCTCAAGGGCATAACGCCGGATTCCGTCGCCGCCACCTTCTCCAAAGGCGTGGTGGTGTCGGAACTGGCCTATGTCATCTTCCAGGGTGCTTTCGCGGCGATTACCTGCGCACTGATCGTCGGTTCCTTTGCCGAACGCATCAAGTTCTCCGCCGTGCTGATATTCACTACCGTCTGGTTTACCCTGTCCTACATCCCGATGGCGCACATGGTGTGGTACTGGGCCGGCCCGGACGCATATACCGGCGCTGATGTGTTCGACAAGGTACAAGCGACAGCTGGTTTCCTGTTCCAGAAGGGTGCCCTCGACTTCGCGGGCGGCACTGTGGTGCATATCAATGCTGCAGTCGCCGGTCTGGTCGGCGCCTATCTGGTGGGCAAGCGCACTGGCTTGGGCAATGTCTCGATGGCGCCGCATAGTCTGACCTTCACCATGATCGGCGCATCGCTGCTGTGGTTTGGCTGGTTCGGTTTCAACGCCGGTTCAGCCCTAGAAGCCAGTGGCGCAGCTGCCCTCGCCATGGTCAATACCTGGGCGGCGACTGCTTGCGCGGCGCTTTCCTGGATGGTCGCCGAGTGGCTGATCAAGGGCAAGCCTTCGATGCTAGGCGCGGCTTCTGGCGCGGTGGCTGGTCTCGTGGCGGTCACCCCGGCAGCCGGTTTCGTTGGCGTCATGGGTGCCATGGCCATCGGCCTACTTGCCGGCGGGCTCTGCCTGTGGGGCGTGAATGGCCTCAAGAAACTGTTGGGTGCCGACGACTCGCTCGATGTCTTCGGCGTGCATGGCGTGGGCGGCATCCTCGGCGCTCTCCTGACTGGGGTTTTCTGCGCGCCAGCGCTAGGTGGCACAGGAGTATATGACTATGTGCTCAACAAGGTCGGCGACTACGACATGAGCGCCCAACTCGTTAGCCAGTTCTGGGGCGTAGCTACTGTCATCGTCTGGTCCGGTGTGGTTTCCTTCATTGCCTACAAGCTGGCGGATATGCTGGTCGGCCTGCGCGTCGAGGAAGATGCTGAGCGCGAAGGTCTTGACCTGACCTCTCACGGCGAGTCAGCCTATCACCACTGAGTTTGTTTCCTTCCCGGCAGTATTCTGGGCACCTTCGGGTGCCTTTTTTGTGGCTTTTAAGAAAATAACATGTACTTATTCTTTTCTTGCAAGCACTTAGCACCAGCTTTTCATTGCGATAATGCCGCTGATGCCCATCACCAGCATCAGCGCCACCGGCATGGCGACCTTTCGCGGTTCAGGCGGCAATTGATCGCGTACGCGATCAAGCAACTGCATCATCTCTCCGAGAGATAGCACTGTCAGCAGCACCATCACGACAGCATTCAGGATAAAGATGAAGGCTTGCGTGTCGTCCAGCGGCATACAACTGTCAGGCAGGTTAGAGGCGCCCAGTCTCTTGTAGATGCTGCCAAGGTTATCGAAGCCCAACGCGGTCTTAAAATACACCACCAGCATTATGACGACTGCGACAATCAGCGCCAACGTCGCCACGCCTTCCGCGCGTTTGAGCGACTCCATCCAGTTACGCAGGTCGGCTAAGTATTCCCGCGCTTCCCGAGCCAGCTGCTTTTTCAGGCTATCCCAGTTCATGATGCTCACCAATCAAAAAAGTTAGAAAATTAGCGGAAGACTATCGTCTTGTTGCCGTGAGTAAGTACCCTGCCCTCTAAATGGTAGCGCAAGCCGCGCGCGAGTACAGCTTTTTCGATATCCTTGCCATAGCGCACCATGTCCTCGACCGAATCTGAGTGGTCAATGCGAATCACATCCTGCTCGATGATCGGTCCCTGGTCGAGATCAGACGTGACGTAATGACAAGTTGCGCCAATCAGCTTGACGCCGCGCTGGTAGGCCTGATGGTAGGGCCTGGCGCCGACGAAGCTGGGCAGAAAGGAGTGATGTATGTTGATAATCTGCCCCGGATAGGCGTTGCAGATTTCCGGCGAGAGTATCTGCATGTAGCGCGCCAGCACCATCACGTCGCCGCGTACCTCCTCGAAAATGCGCTGCATCTCGGCAAAAGCCTCGGTCTTGTTGTCGACCGTCACCGGCACATGGTGGAACGGAATACCGTGCCACTCGACGAACCCCCTGAACGTGTCGTGGTTCGAGATGATGCACGGGATCTCGATATTCAGTTCCTTGCTCTGCCAGCGCGACAACAGGTCATAAAGGCAATGTTCCTGCTTGCTGACGAGAATCACGACGCGTTTCTTTACTGCCGAGTCGGTGATCTTCCATTCCATGTCGAGTTCATTTGCCACCGGTGCGAACTTTTGCCGGAATTCGGCAAGGTGAAATGGCAACGAATCGGCCTTGACTTCGATGCGCATGAAATAACGGCTGGTACCATCTGCGTTTGTGTCGCAGTGGTAGCTCGATTCGAGTATCCAGCCCTGATGGCTGGCGATGAAGCCGGAAACACGGGCGATGATGCCGACGCGATCTGGGCAGGAGGCGGACAAGGTAAAAAAACGTTCGCGATGCATATCGATAGCCTTAAATTCGGGCCGAGGCGGCCAGTATTTCCGCCATCATGGATGGGTAATCCTGCGTAACGGGGTATTGCGGGAACTCGCGGATCACATTTTCTGGTGGGCGGAAGAAGATGCCGGCATGGGCCTCGCCCAGCATGGCCGTGTCGTTGTAGGAATCGCCGGCGGCGATTACTTTGAAATTGAGATCTTTGAGCGCCTTTACGGCAGCGCGTTTCTGTTCCGGCAGGCGCAGATGGTAGTTTGTCACGAAGCCTTGGGCATCGGTTTCAAGCTGGTGGCAGAACAGCGTCGGCCAGCCGAGTTGCCGCATCAGGGGCCGCGCGAATTCGTAATAGGTATCGGACAGGATCAGCACCTGAAAGCGTTCACGCAGCTCGTCGAGGAACTCACGCGCACCGGGCATCGGACCCATTTCTGTTATCACGCGCTGGATATCGGGCAGTCCGAGCTTGTGCTGCGCCAGCAGCGCAAGCCGGTACCTCATCAGCTTGTCATAGTCCGGCTCGTCGCGCGTGGTCTTGCGCAGTTCGGGAATGCCCGTGCGCTTGGAGAATTCGATCCAGATTTCCGGGACGAGCACACCCTCAAGGTCGAGACAAACGATCTGCACCTGAAGTTTCCTTGTGATTGGTAACCGAGCGGGCAATTTTACTACTGAAGCGAGTCGTTTGCCGAAGGGTTGCTATTACGATGGGTGCTGGGTTCCATAATCAAGTGCAACACAATCTCAACTTTGAACAGGAGATGTTGCACATGGGGAAAAACTACAGCCATTTGAGTTCTGCGGAACGAGCTTGCATCATGCTGCGCCTTCGAGAT